>OLNW01002005.1_pt1 | contig 18646 bp, 14 predicted proteins | sample 1672121 | NCBI WGS metagenome assembly OLNW01 (sample SAMEA3136648, study PRJEB25190) | human gut metagenome
CTACCTTTCTCCGCGGGGAGAAACGCTGACGCAGAAGAAGGCGGAGGAGCTTGCCAAAGAGGATGAGCTGATTCTGCTCTGCGGACATTACGAAGGCGTGGATCAGCGGGCGCTCGATTTGTGCATCGATGAAGAGATTTCCATCGGCGATTATGTGCTGACCGGCGGCGAGCTGGGGGCGATGGTGCTGGTGGATTGCGTGGCGCGGCTGGTTCCCGGCGTGCTGGGATGCGAGGAAAGCGCACAGACGGAGAGCTTTTCCTCCGGTCTGCTGGAATACCCGCAGTATACCCGCCCGCGTGAGTTTGAAGGGCTGACCGTTCCGGAACCGCTGCTCAACGGCAACCATGCGCATATCGTCGATTGGCAGATGAGCGAATCGCTGTATATCACCCTGCGGCGCAGACCGGAGATGGCGCAGGCGTATCTGAAGGGGCGCAAGTTCACCCGACATGAGCAAAAGGTCGTGAACGCGGTTCTTGAAAGAATACGCGAAGAGGACGAAAAAGCAAAGCAGGACAGCGAACCGGCGGAGGAAACGACATGAACCTGACCCTTGGCGTGACGGCGCACGTTGATGCGGGCAAAACGACCCTTTGTGAGCAGATGCTCTGCCGATCGGGCGTGATCAGAACCTGCGGACGCGTAGACCACGGCGACGCGTTTATGGATGATGATCCGATGGAACGCGCACGAGGCATTACGGTTTTTACCGAACAGGCTGCGCTTGAGTGGCATACAGACAGCGGAGAGCCGCTTTTTGTCACGCTGATGGACACGCCGGGGCATGTCGATTTTTCCGGCGAAATGGAGCGTGCGCTTTCCGTGCTGGATGCGGCACTGCTGGTCGTGTCCTGCGTGGAAGGCGTGCAGAGCCATACGGTGACACTCTTCAAACTGCTCAGAAAAAAGCGCATTCCCACGCTCATCTTTCTCAACAAGACCGACCGGGAAGGCGCAGACGCGGCGCGGGTGACGGCGCAGATGCAGCGGCTGCTCAGCGGCGACTGTGTGCTGATGAGCGACGCGGATGCAGATGCGCTGAAAGAAGAGCTTGCCGCGAGGGATGAAGCGCTTTTGGAAGCGCATTTTTCCGATTGCGCCAAAAGAGAAGATTATCTGGATGGAGCGCACCGTGCTTTTTTAAAGGGTGCGCTGTTTCCCGTTTTGGCAGGAAGTGCGCTGACGGGAACGGGTGTGGATGAGCTGATGCGGGCGATTGCCGCGCTCTGCAAAACGGATTGGGCAAGCCGGGAAAGTCTGCCGTTTACCGGTCAGGTCTACCGCGTGCGGCGCGTCGGCGGCGTCCGCTATGCCTATATCAAGGCGACGGCGGGCGTTTTGCGCGTGCGGGACGAGGTCAACACGGCACGCGGCACGCAGAAGGTTTCCACGCTGATGCTGCCGCAGGGCGGCAAGCTGACGACGCTCGGCGAGCTTTCTGCCGGAAGGACGGCGGCGGTTGCGGGGCTGGATGTCCGCCCCGGAGAACGCATCGGCGCAGAGCTGACAAAAGACAGCGCGGAGCTTGTGCCGCTGATGAGCGTGCGGGTGGAACCCGTGCCGCCGCTGGAGCTTACAGCACTGCTCGCCCATTTGCGTGAGCTGGAGGAGGAAGACCCGCTGCTGGCGGTCACGCCGCAAGAAGGCGGCGTATCCGTCGGCGTGATGGGCGCGGTACAGATTGAAATTCTGGAAACGCTGCTCAGGACGCGCTTTGACGACGAGGTGCGCATGCTTCCCCCGCATGTGCTGTATCAGGAGACGATCGATGCGCCCGTCATCGGCATCGGGCATTATGAGCCGCTGCGCCATTATGCGGAGGTGTGGCTGAGCCTTGAGCCGGGGGAGCGCGGGAGCGGCATCACCTTCTCGGCAGATTGCCCGCCCAATACGCTCGACCTCAACTGGCAGAGGCTGATTGAAACGCATGTCTTTGAGCGGACGCATCCCGGCGTGCTGACCGGAAGCCCGCTGACGGATGTACGGATTCGCCTGATTGCGGGACGCGCACACCTCAAGCATACGGAAGGCGGCGATTTCCGCGAAGCAACCTGCCGCGCCATTCGTAACGCGCTGATGCAGGCGAACAATGTGCTGCTCGAACCGGTCGTGCGGTTTGAGTTGGCGATGCCGCTGGAAGCGCTCAGCCGCGTGACGGGTGAGCTTCTGCGCATCGGCGCACAGCTGGATGCACCGGAAACGGAAGAAGATGAAGTGACGCTGACGGGAAGCTGCACGGCGGCGATGTTTTGGGATTATCCGACAAAGTTCGCCGCATCCACAAGAGGACACGGGCGGCTCATGTCGGGCTTTTGGCGCTACGAGCCATGCAGAAATCAAGAGGAAATCGTCAAAAAGAGCGGGTATGATCCGCTTGCCGACACAAAGAACCCGCCGGGAAGCGTTTTTTGCAGCCATGGCGCGGGCTTCTATGTCGCGTGGGATCATGTACGGGAATGGGCGCACTGTGAGGTGGAAGGATAACGATGTTCACCTGCAATCTGAATCCAAACAGCCGCACGACGCTGACCGAGCAGCTGTATACCGCCTTGCGCGGGGACATGGAGCGCGGCAGCATCCGCCCGGGCGAACGCATGCCCTCCAAGCGTGAGCTGGCGGCGCATCTGAACATCAGCACGGCGACGGTTGAAGCAGCGTATGCGCGGCTCATCAGCGAAGGGCGATGCGAAAGCCGCCCCAGAAGCGGCATCTATGCCCTCAGCCAGCCGTTTGCGCCGGCAGAGACACAGCAAACCGAAAAGCCGCCCGTCCGCTGGAATTTCGGAACGGGCGCGGCAGATGCGGGGCATTTTCCCTACGCGACATGGGCGCGGCTGATGCGCGAGGTGCTCAGCGAGCAAAGCACGACGCTGCTGCTTTCCGGCGACCCGCAGGGCGACGCGGCGCTTCGCCGGGAGATTGCCGGATATCTGCACAGGATGCGCGGCGTGGATGTCTCTCCAGACGCCATCGTTCTGGGCTCGGGAACGGAGGTGCTGGTTTCCACGCTCGTTTCGCTCATCGGGCGCGAACGCCTTTTTGCCGTGGAGGATCCCGGCTATTCCCGCGTGCGTCGCATACTGGTCGCCAGCGGTGCGCGGATTGTGCCGACGCCGCTTTGCGATGGAGCAATCGACATCCGGTCGCTGTATGCGGGCGGCGCGGGCGCGGCGTATGTCACCCCGACCCATCAGTTCCCGACCGGTGAGGAGATGCAGACCGGTCAGCGCGAAGCGCTGCTTCGCTGGGCGCGGGAAACCGGTGGCTATATTTTGGAGGACGACTACGACAGCGAGTTCCGCTTCAGCGGCGCCAACGCGCCGGCTCTCCGTGCGATGGAGGGCGGCGGTCAGGTCGTCTATATGAACACGTTTTCGCGGACGCTTGCGCCGGGACTGCGCCTGAGCTTCATGGTTTTGCCGATGGAGCTTGTGCCGCGCTATCGGGCGATGCACGCGGCGTGTACCGTTCCGGGCTTTGAACAGGAAACCCTGCGCAAGTTTATCGCAGGCGGCTATCTGGAGCGGCATATTGCGCGGATGCGCGTCGTCTATCGGGCGCGGCTGCAAACGCTGACCGACACGGCGAAAAAGCTGGAGCTGGGCGAAGTCGCGCCCTGCGGCGCGGGGCTTCACGTGCTGCTCAAAGCGGGCGGACGGGCGGCGGCAGGCGAGCTGATTCCGCTGGCAGAGCGGGCAGGCGTCCACCTGACGCGGCTGTGCGATTACGCGGTGATGCAGGGAACGGGCGAGGCGAACCGCGTCGTTCTGCTGGGCTTTTCCGGCATGGACGAGGAAGCCATACGTCAGGGGCTGGAAGCGCTGAAAAAGGCGTGGGGATAAAAGGAGAAAAATATGAAAAAAATCATTTGCGCGATGCTTCTTGCGGCACTGGTCATCACGCTTTCGGGATGCACAAAAATCGAAGGCACGCTGCACGAGGTCGGCGAAAAACTCAAGAGCGAACAGCTGGATACGCCGCAGAGCGGAAGCGCAAGCGGAGATTGGAGCTTTGTTCCGGTCGTGCGGGAGATGGCGGTCAAGACATTCACCGATGCGTTTCCGGATGCGACTGTGACGGAGACGGGCGTCGCATGCAAAACGACGGGCGCAGACCGCGTCATCGTGACGCTGACCTATCAGCTGAACGGGAAAACGGGCAGCTACGGCTTTGACTATGAGAAGAACGAGCAGGGCGAATACATCCTCAAACGCTATGGCGGCGGTGTGAGCAGCGACGATTTATAAGCGCGGCCGGATTCGCAAGCCGTCAGGAAGGAAGGAATAAAATGAAAAAGACGAATGGATTTGCTGGGCTGCTGATGGCGGCAATGCTTTTGCTGTCGGGCGGCGCAAAGGCGCAGGCAAGCATACCGCAGATTGTGGCGGATACGCTTCGAGCCAATCATCCCGCGCCTTACACGAATATCACGAAAGAGGCGTTTGATGCGCAGGCGGAAGCTCTGACGCAGAATTGGGATGAGCTGGAGGAACAGGGAGAAGCGGGCTTTGCGCTGTGCCGATGGGTTGCGTCTTTGAAGGATGAGCATACGCAGCTGTTCGACGGGGCATGGTACAATGTTCGCACGCCGTATGTCGTGATGGCGGTCGAGGGAAAATATGTGATCGTTCAGGGGCAGGAATGTGCGAAGCCCTATCTGGGATGGACGATCGCCGCCATCGGAGATATGCCGATTGAAGAAGTCGAAACGGCACTCTCTGCCTACATCAGCTTTGAAACGGAAGGATGCCGCAGGACGCAGACTGCGCGGAATTTGTGCATGGTCGCGCTGCTCAGGGAAATCGGCGCGACGGATTCGATGGACGCTATCGATGTTACGCTTGAAAACCCGCTGGACGGGGAGAAGCAGACGGTCGCCTTTGAGAGCCTGACCGAATACGCTTACGACACATCGACCATCCTTCCGCTGGCGGATACGCTCTTGCAGCACGGCACATACCGCGCAACGCTGGCGGAGGCGGGAACGCTGTTCATCCAGTACAACGAATGCACGAACGACGAGAACATGCCGATGAAGGATTTTGCCGAGGCACTTGACGCCCAGCTGACGTCTGCGCCGGAAAAGATCATCGTCGATTTGCGTCACAACGGCGGCGGGGACAGCAGCGTCATTCAGCCCCTGATTCAGCTCCTTCAAAAATATGAGGAGCAGGGAAGCCGGCTTTTCGCGCTGATCGGCGCGGGAACGTTCTCTTCCGCGGTGATGAACGCGGAGGATCTGCGGGAAATCGGCGCAACGCTCGTCGGGGAAACGACCGGCGGGACGATTGGCTTTGGCGAATTGAATGCGGTGAATCTGAAGGATATGCTTTATCTGATGTATTCAACGAAGGATTTTGCGAACGGTGCGCCGCACAAGCCGGTTGAGCCGGATATCCTGATTCCGCAGACGCTTTCCGATTTTGAAAAAGGCGTGGACACAGCGGTGCAGGCTGTGCTGGAAATCGAATAAACAAAGACACATCCTTTTAGCTTTGCAGCCGAAGGATGTGTCTTTTATGTATGGAAAACTGTACCCAGCCGACTGCGTGATCGGCGCTTGGAGAAAAGAGCGGGCGGATTCAGAACGTGAACCCACGCGCCTTTACCGGGGAAAACCGTTTCAGCCGTGGAACAGCCTTACGGCAGGTTCAGGCTCTTGACCAGAATCGTCCGCGTGACGAACCACAGCACCGCGTCAATCAGGACTTCAATCACCACAACGCCGGTCAGCGAACCATAGAAAATCTTCCATTCGCCGTCCGTGCTGTTCAGAATATCGATGGCGAAACGCCCCAGAGCGTCAACCAGCGATTCCATATGCGAGAAAGCGAAGGAGACGACCAGAAGGAAAAGCACCTGCGCGACGAATTGCAGAATGAAGAACGTGATGATGCTCGCCAGCTTGCGCTGCTGCGGGAAAAAGCCGCCGATGGCGCAGGACAGATAGGTGTGCAGATAGAACATCGCTACGCCTGCCAGCAGGAAGAGGACGAGCAGAAGCGTGAAGCCGATCGGAGTGTTTTGCAGCATGTTCAGCCCTTCGCCGAGCATGGTGCTGAACCAGTTGGCGGGCTGATTCGGCAGCACGATGACAAAGCCGCACAGGTTGAGGAAAATGAGGGTCAGCAGGGTGGTCAGCACGGCGGAAATCAGCTTTGCCGCGATGTGCTGATGGATGGTCACGGGCAAGGACATTTCCAGATAGCCCCGATGACCGAGCATGCGGTAGAAGCTGCCGACGTTGGACATCAGGCAGATGACCACCACCGCGATGACGCAGATGAATGTCAGCAGCCCGACCAAGCCGCTCAACAGCGGATAGAACGGAAGGCGCGAAAGGTCAAATCCCTTCGTGGCAGAGCCGACCATCAGCGCGGAAATCACGCTCAGAATCGCCATGCCCAGACCGATGGGAAAGAGGGAATGAGAAGCATCTTTCAGCTCATATTTAATCAATTTGCTCAGCATTTGAAAACCTCCCTGAAATACTCATCCACGCTGCAGCCTTTTTCCTCGCGCAGTTCGTCCACGCTCTGATGCAGCATCACGGTGTTGTCCTTGAGAATCAGAACCTCGTCCAGCGCCTTTTCGATATCGCCGATGAGATGCGTCGAGAGGACGACGGCGGCGTTTTCGTTGTAGTTGCGCAGAATCGTGTTCAAAATATAATCACGCGCCGCGGGATCGACCCCGCCGAGCGGTTCGTCAAGCAGATAGAGCCTTGCGGCACGGGACATGACCAGACAGAGCTGCATTTTTTCCTGCATGCCCTTGCTCATCGCGCCGATGCGCTGGCTGTCATCCAGATGCAGGTCAAGCAGCATGTCACGCGCTTTCGTCCGATCGAAATCGGTGAAGAAATCCGCGAACATCGCCACGGCATCGCGCACGCGCAGGCTTTCGGAGAGCGCCATGCGGTCGGGAAGATAAGCGGTCATGGCTTTGGATGCCGGTCCGGGCTTGACCCCGCCGATGACGATATCGCCCGACGTCGGCGTCAGAAGCCCCATCGAGCATTTGATGAGCGTCGATTTGCCTGCGCCGTTCGGACCGAGCAGACCGACCAGACGCCCTGGCTCGATCGAAAAGCTGACATCGCGCAGAGCCGTGTGCCCGCCGTATTTCTTGGTCAGATGTTGAGCGGTATAGATTGCTGTCATGTTTTATTCCTCCTGTTGAAGCAATGCGAGGATTTCCTCGCGGGTAAGTCCGAGTGCTTTTGCCTGCGCAAGAAAATCCTGAGCAAGCGAAGCGGCGAGTGCCTGACGTGTTTTCGCAATCAGGGCGGTATCCGAGGTGACGGTGCGCCCTGACGTGCGCTGGGTGACGAGCAAACCACGCGATTCCATCTCCGCAAGCGCACGCTGCATGGTATTGGGATTGACCTGCGCCTGTGCAGCGAGGTCGCGGACGGCGGGAACCCGTTCGCCCGGGGGATATACGCCGGTGACGACAGCCCGTTCGAGCTGCTCGACGAGCTGGATATAGACAGGACGTCCGGCGGCAATATGCCATTCCATAGGCTTCTCCTTTCCTACACTATTGTACTAAGCGGTTAATACAATAATACAACTACCGGTCGAGGTTGTCAAGAGGAAAAATAAAAAAACTGGATTGAATCTGCCTTCTCGTCCGCTGCAGCTTGCAAGACATTGATGTTTTTTTGCTTGCGCGGACAGTTTTCCAGGCAATAAAAAAAGCGGGTTTTGCCCGCTTCAGACTGTAGACAAAAAGCTATTCTCCCCCCTGAAAGGGGGGAGAATAGCCCTTCTCGCAAATAGGAAGAGTCACTGAAATTCTTGGCTTTGCTATTCAGGTCAAGGCACTTGATGACGATAGAAACAGAGCATCGGCGTGCAGCTCATTCCCATGCAGCATGCTTTTATTTGCTTTGAAACCGCTTTATTCTTGGATAGAAAGGACGTTAAGACTGCCGAATTATATTCGAAAAACTCCCGTTTGTGCATCAAAGCGGCAAGAACTTTGCTCAGTCAGCTTGCGCGGCTGGTTTGACTGGCTGTGTTTCACGGCAGTCCGCACCTTTTGAATAAAGCATCAGCATCAGAATGGGCGGAAGGGCTGCCATGATGGGGTAGACGTAGCGCACAAGGATGCAGGCTGAGAAAAGCAGCGAAAGGAAGATGCCCCAAAGCGGCGCAACGGCGGAGATGAACGCTCTCCTTTGATGCAGCCGCATATACAGCGTGATAAACAGCATCAGGAATACGTAGAGCGACGGGCGGAACAGCAGCGAAACGAGCGGAATCAGCTCATGCCGCGAGCTTTGGGTGAACAGATAAAGCAGGCGGGTCAGCCGCGGAATATAGCTCTTTGCATCGATATCGCCCAGAATTTCAGGCACGATGTTGCCGCCCTTGAGGTAGACATAATCCCAGTCCTCGCTGTCGAGCGAATGGGAATGGCTCATGTCATCCGGATACCACAGCCCCATGCAGTTATCCAGAAATGCCTCCAGATAGATGGCGGGATAGCGTTTGAGATAGCGGAAATAGAGCGACCAATACGCGGAAGGATCGGCTTGATAGCGCGCGTAATCGAAATTGCCGCCCTTTGCGGGATCGGCACTGTGCGGCCGGTAGCGGTGGGTCTGGTCGGAGAACCAAGTGTTGATTTCGGCGTATTCCTCCTCGCTGATGGGTGCGCGCTCCGCAGTGCGCATGAGCTGCTGACAGGGAATACTCATCAACTCGGCGGTAGAGCTTTTTTCAGCGTGAACGGCGAGATTGAGCGCACGCGGCACGCCGAGAGAGAGGACGAGCGCGGCGGCGCAGAGCAGGACAGCCTGCTTTTTATGGCTTTTGCACAGCGTGATGACGGCGATGCAGGCGGGAATAAAGGCGAAAAGACCATTCAGGCGAATCAAGCCCATCAGCAGGCAGAGCGCGATAAATGCCGCTTTCAGTCTGCGGGAAGCCATGAAGCCCTCGGGATTTTCGGCGATACGCCAGAGAAGGATGCACAGCAGGGCGCAGAGCGCGGAGAAAAGCGCATCCTTGACCGTGGAGATTGCCAATACCCCATGAAAAGGGAGGAAGGCGAAGCAGGCGGTGAGAATCAGCGTTGCCAAACGGGGCACGCGCCTTTGCACAAAACGGCAGACCGTCGCGTATGCCGCGGCAAGGCAGAGAATCTGGAAGATGCTGTATGCCGCCGCGCCTGCGGTCATCGAGCCGAAAAGCGCATTGCCGAAGCTGTAAAGCCAGCCCAGAAGCATGGAATGAAAGACCGGATGCTTGACCTCGTAAACACCGGTCAGATACTGCGTAATTTCAAATTCAAAGTCGTAATTGAGAATGCCCGGGAATTTGGCGAGCAGAATCAGCGTGTAGCATCCCGCGAACAGAAGAAAGAAAAAGAGGAACGGGAGACGGCTGTGCTTAGAGCGTTCAGGTTCAAAACTCAGCGCGAGGGCAAACAACGCGCCCAGATACGGTGATGCCATCAGCGGTACGGCGAAGCGGCGCACAAGACTGCCGAATCCGGAGAGCAGTTTGCCGTAATAGGTCAATTCGCTGCCCAAACCGAGCAGGAACGAGAAAATCAATGCGAAAAACAGACCGTATTTCAGCGCGCGCAGGTCTGTTTTTTCCAGTGAGCGGCGAACGGTAAATGCGCCGAACACAATCAGCAGTGCGCCGAACGAGCCGGAGCGAAAAACAGACGCATCCGGATCGGCAGGAATCAGATACGGCGCGGCGAACGCCAGCAGCAAAGTGAAAAACAGGGTGAAAAGCGCCGCGTGTTTTTGAAGCAGTTTCATAGCATGACCTCGATTCTATGCAGAATGATTTCAGTTTTTTGGAGGAACAGGGGAGAAAGGCTCGCTGATTCCTTTCTGATAAAACGCCGCCGCCAGCAGCGCAGGCGCGATGCAGTACAGCGGAAGGGTATACCGCGGCAGGGTACACGGCCCGAACAGGTAACCCAGCCAAAGCCCCAGCACGCCCAGAGCGGCAGGCAAAAACCGTCCGCGCCGATCGGAGACCAGCTTTGCGCAGGCGAACACAATCAACCAGAATGGCGTCGCGGTCGAGAAAAGGATGGCGACGATGGGATATTTTTGATAATAATTGAAACGGCAGATGCGCTCAAGCTGATTGGCAACGGCGGGCAGGAAGCAGTAATTCTGTATACCGGCTTCGGTCATGTCGTATTCCTGAAGCTGCAAATAGCCTTTGTCGCTGTACGTGACGTCGGGATAGATGGTCGAATGGCTCAGGTCGTCGGGGTACCACGAGCCGACGTTGAGCATCAGGAACGCTTCCAGATATTCATAGGCATACGCCTTGGCGTCTTTTGCCCATATTTTCAGAAAATCGCGCCCGTCGGTCTGGATGCGTGCGCGATCCAGATAGCCCTTTGCGCTGTCACCCAGATGCGGATAGACGGTGCTGTAACCCGAACGAGAGGTATACCATTCTTCGATTTCCGCTTTCTCCTCCTCACTCATCCTGCCGCTGTTGTAAGCGCGGACAAGCTGCTGGGCGGGAATACTGTACAGCTGAAAGGAAGGAGCGGCTTCAGGGGAAAGCGCGGCAGTCAGCACACCGGTGACGGCGGCACTTGCGCCCAGGCATGCGGCAAGCAGCAAAGCCGCCTGTCTGCGATAGCCGCGCAGAACAATCAGCAGGGAGGGAAGCAGCAACGCATAGGCGAACAGACCGTTGTTGCGCAGGAGCGCACTTCCAACGCCACAGACGATGTAAAGCACGATGCTCCGGCGGCGGGAAAAGAAGGCTTGGGGAGCTTCAATCATCTCCCATGTCTGAAGCATCATGACCAGCACGCAGGCGGAGAACAGCGTGTCCTTGCAGGTGGAAATTGCCATGACCGAGAAAACAGGCATCCATGCGTATGCGGCAGCCATCAGCACGCTGACCCATGCGGGCGCGCCGCGACGCTGAACGAATACACAGCTATACGCCAGCGCAAAGGCAAAGGCGGTCATCTGTAAGAGCGTATTGAACAGCACGCCGAGCGTCGGACTGCCTAACGCTTCTCCCAGAGCCACCAAGCCGTTGCTCAGTGCGCTGTGCAGCAGGGGATGGAGATTGGAGTAGCTGTGCTCCAATCGCTGAGCGTATTGCCAAGGAAAATCGTAGTTCAACGCCCCGGGGAAGAACGCCAGCAAAACGGGAAGCCAGCAGAGCAGGAGAAAGAGTGCATATCCCCAAACCGGCAGACGCAGGGGTTTGCCGATTTTCAGCGGTTCGCGTGCGGAGAGCAGCCTTGCGGCGAGCGAACCGAGCGCAGGCGCGGCAAGCACAGGCACGGCAAGACGGCGAATCAGACTGCCCGTGCCGCGAAGCAGCCCGTCGTAGACAAACAGCTCTGAGCCGATACTCAGAGCGGCGGCAAATAGAAAACCAAAGACCAGCCCGCTGACAAAACGGCGTTTGCCCGCATGCAAAGCTGCCTGATAGATGGGGTAGAAGCAAGCCAATTCGAGCATCATTCCCAGTGTACCGGAACGAAAGACTGCGCTGTCCGGATTGGCGGGAATGAGATAGGGCGCGGCAGCCGCAAGCGCAAAGCAGGAGAGCAGCGCCCATAGCGCGGCATGTTTACGAATCAAGGACATGGAAAGCTCCTTTAGTGTGTGTGATACGGTTTTATTAAAAGCATTTTAGGACTGCTGCAAAGCGATATATGCAGGCTGGACAAGGGTCTCTTATTATCCCTTTATTGTAACGGAATAAGCCTTGAAGGTCAACAAAAAAATCCCCGCCGTCAAAGGCGGGGACGTGAGTATTACTCAGCGGGCTTTTCTTCGGCCTTGACCGCTTCGGTCACTTCGGCTTTCGGAGCAGCTTTCTTGCGGGGAGCGCGCTTGGGCTTGGCAGGAGCTTCCTCAGCCTTGGGTTCTTCCTTAACCTCAGCCTTTACCTCGGTTTTCGGCTCGGCTTTTTTGCGGGGAGCGCGCTTGGGCTTGGCAGGAGCTTCCTCAGCCTTAGTTTCAGCTTTCGGTTCTTCCTTAACCTCAGCCTTTACTTCGGCTTTCGGCTCGGCTTTTTTGCGGGGAGCGCGCTTGGGCTTGGCAGGAGCTTCTTCCGCTTTGGCTTCAGCCTTTTTGCGAGGGGTGCGTTTTGCAGGTGCCTTCTTGGGCGTTTCCCCGACCTCCGCGCTGGCTTCGGTCTCTGCACGCGGGGCACTCTGAGCCGGGGCTTCCTTAGGGTTTTCGGTTTCCGCAGGCTGGGCGAGCGTGAAGTCCGTTGCGGGCTTGGTCACTTCCTCGTACAGAGCCATGTACTTGCCGGCAGAGGAATACCAGCTGTAATCCCCGGTCATGCCGCGGACAATCAAGCGATACCAGACGTCGCGGTTATTGTTGTAATAATGCACGGCGCGGCGGACGGTATGCAGCATGTCATGCGCATTGTAGTTGAAGAAGGTGAAGCCGTTGCCTTCATCCGTGAACTTGTTGTAGGAGAGGACGGTGTCGCGCAGACCGCCGGTTTCGCGGGCAATCGGCACAGAGCCATAGCGCATGGCGATCATCTGGGACAGACCGCACGGCTCGAACTGGCTGGGCATGAGGAACATGTCGCTGCCGGCGTAGATGCGGTGCGCAAGCTGATGGTTCATCGCAAAGCGCGTCGCAAGGCGTCCCGGATACTCGCTCTCCGCCCAGGAGAACAGGTTGGTGTACTTCGCTTCGCCCATGCCGAGCACGACGAGCTGGATGCCGGTAGCCATGAGTTCGCGGATGACGCACTCGATGAGATCAAAGCCCTTCTGGTTGGACAGGCGGGAGATGATGCCCACGAGCGGAACGGTCGGATCGACCTCAAGACCAAGCTCCTTTTGAAGCTCCTGCTTGCAGATTTCCTTACCGCCCAGATGATACGGATCGTAGTTGGCGTAAATCTGCGGATCCTTCGCCGGATCATAATCGTTGACGTCAATGCCGTTGAGGATGCCGACGAGCTGGTCCTTGCGCGCGCGGAGGAGACCATCCAGACGCTCGCCGTAGAACGCGGTCTGAATTTCATCCGCATAGCTCGGGGAAACGGTCGTCAGCTCGTCCGCGTAGACCAGACCGGCCTTCATGTAGTTCGCGCAGCCGTAGCACTCCAGCTTATCGGAGGTGAACAGACTGTCGCCCAGACCGAGGGTATCCTGAACCGCCTTAATCGGGAACACGCCCTGATACTGGAGGTTGTGGATGGTGTAAACGGTCTTCATATCCTGATAGAACGGATACTGCGCATACTGAATCTTGAGCAGGGCAGGAATCATGCCGGTCTGCCAGTCGTGGCAGTGGACAACATCGGGCTTGAAATCAAGATGCACAAGCGCGTCGATGACCGCGCGGTCGAAGAAGCCGAAACGCTCGTATTCGTCGCCGCCCAGACCATAGATGTAGGAACGACCGAAATAATACTGGTTATCGACAAAGTAGAAGGTCACGCCCTGATACTCAAGGCTCTTGATGCCGCAATACTGACGGCGCCAGCACAGCTCGACCTCGAACTCACATTCGAGCTTCATCTGGTTGACATACTCCTGCGGGATGGCGGCATACAGCGGCAGAATCACGCGGACATCCGCACCCTGCGCCTTGAGAACGGGGGTGAGCGCACCGACAACGTCGGCAAGACCGCCGGTCTTAATAAAAGGTACGCACTCGGAAGCTGCAAAAAGAATCTTCATGAGCGATGTGTCCTCCTTTTAAATCAAGTGGATTTGAGTGAATGCTTTTGAAACGCAGGCGGTGTATGCCGCTCTGCGAAAAAGGCGGGAGTCGCCCGTATCCGCACGACCCCCGCTTGAAAAATCAGATAACAACGTTCTTGGCGATGACGATCGGATAGGCGGCGGGCGCAATCAGGCGGCCGTTGCGACGGATGACGCTCTGCTTATCCAGAATGCAGTGGTCAATCTCTGCGCCTTCCTGAATCTGCGCGTCCTGCATGACGATGGAGTTCTTGATGACCGCGCCCTTAGCGACCTTGACGCCGCGGAAGAGGACGGAGTTGATCACCGTGCCTTCGATGATGCAGCCGTTGGCGATGAGCGAATTGGAGCATTCGCACTCGTCGATATAACGGGCGGGCAGGTCGTCGCGAACCTTCGTATACACAGGCCGGTCAGCCGGGAAGAGCTGGCGGCGCACATCGCTGTTGAGCAGCGACATGTTGAAGTTGAAGTAAGACTGGATGGAGTCAATCTGGCATGCCAGTCCCTTGTATTCATAGCCGTAGACCTTGAGGTTGCCGTCGTTGATGTTGCGCTGGAGAATATCGCGGTCGAAATCGTGCATGCCGTTGGCGGCAGCCTGCTCGACCAGCTGGCGCAGCAGCTCGCGCTTGGTGATGTAAATCTTCAGAGAAGCGCAGTCGCGGGTCGGAACGGAAGAACCGATTTCCATGCCCGTAACCTTGCCGTCCTCGTCAACCGACAGGAAGGTATCGTTCTCGCCCTCGGTGCCGACGGCTTTCGTGCCATGCGCATACAGCACGGTCACGTCCGCGCCCTTTTCCATATGGTACTTGAGGGCATCGGTGTAATCCATGTTGTAGATAGTGTGGCTGTTGGTCAGCACGATATACTCCTGACGGGACAGGCGCAGGAAGGTGCTGTTGGATTTGAGCGCATCCAGCAGACCGGAATAAACGCCCATGTTTTCACGCGTCAGGAACGGCGGGAGCATCACCAGACCCTGCTTGCCGTGCAAATCCCACTCACGGCCGGAGCTGATATGATCCATCAGAGAGGAATAGTTCTTCTGGGTGATGACGCCGACATTCTTGATGCCGCTGTGAACCATCGAGGAGAGCTGGAAGTCAATAACGCGGTAACGGCCCGCAATCGGCAGAGCCGCGACAGCGCGAAGGCTGGTCAGTTCGCCCAGATGGATATCGTTTTCGCCTGTAAAAATCAGACCCATGACGTCTTTCATGTGTATGCCCCTCCTTACTGCTGCGCGTCGGCGGCAATCTGCGCGCCGGCGGCAACCTTTTCCCCTGCGGGAATGACGGCGTTATGCCCGACAACGGCAATCTTGCCGGTCTCCTCGCCGACCACGGCACCCGCACAGATATGCGCGTTCTCCGCGATGATCGCACGGCGGACGACTGCGCCGCGCTCGATGATCGCGCCCGGCATGATGACCGCATCGGTAATCTCCGCGCCGGTTTCGACGGTTACGCCCGCAAAGAGGACGGAGTGGTTGATAATGCCCTTGACCTCGCAGCCCTCCGTAATCAGGCTGTTGATGACCTTCGCGCCGTCGGCGATGTAGTGCGGCGGCATGCCCGGATTACGGGCATAGATGCGCCAACGCTTATCATACAGGTCAATCGGCATCGGGATTTCAAGCAGATCCATGTTCGCTTCCCAGAGGGACTCGATGGTTCCGACGTCCTTCCAGTAGCCGTCAAAGGTATAGGTATAGAGTTTCTCGCCGGCGTTGAGCATGGCGGGAATGATGTTCTTGCCAAAGTCGTTGTCGCTGTTCGGGTTGGCTTCGTCCAGCTCAAGGTACTTGCGCATCTTGCTCCAGGAGAAGATGTACACGCCCATGGAAGCCTTGTTGCTCTTGGGATGAGCCGGCTTTTCCTCGAACTCGGTGATGCGGTTGTTTTCATCCGTATTGAGGATGCCGAAGCGCGGCGCCTCCTCCCACGGAACCTCGCGCACGGCGATGGTCAAATCCGCGCCCTTGGCGATATGCTCGCGGAGCATGGCGTTGTAGTCCATCTTGTAGATATGGTCGCCGGAGAGAACGAGAACGTACTCCGGATCCCACTGAGCGATGAACGGGATATTCTGATAAATGGCGTTTGCCGTGCCCTTGTACCATTCGCCGGTCTTGCCGGTCTGATACGGCGGCAGAACGTAGACGCCGCCGTTGGAAAGGTCAAGATCCCACGGGGAACCGGAGCCGATATAGGCGTTCAGTTCCAGCGGGCGATACTGCGTCAGCACGCCGACGACATCAATGCCCGAATTGGTGCAGTTGGAAAGCGGAAAATCAATGATGCGATATTTTCCGCCGTAGGGGACTGCCGGCTTGGCGACATCCTTAGTCAGAATGCCCAGACGACTGCCCTGTCCGCCGGCAAGCAGCATGGCAACGCATTGCTTCTTCCTCATCGTAAACACACTCCTGTGATATTGGGTTAATCGGAACATCGGAAAAGCGGGGGAAGGAGAGCCTTCGCAACCGCCTGTCCACTTGAACCCATTATACCATAATCTATGCAAAAGGGAAAGCAAATTCATGTGATGTTTGCTTGATATGAACCGGAAACAGGTCAGTTTTTGAACGCAAATCGTCCTAGCGGGCGTTTTTTGTCCCACACAAACTTGCAGAAAAACCGACAGAGAGCGGGTGCATGCGCAGACGGTGGTTGACAAAAAACAGGCAATATCAGCAAAAACGGTTTGATGGAGCTTACAATTGCAAAACAACGCGCCGTGCTGTATAATTGAAGCAAATCAAAGAAATGAAGGAAAAGAGATTTGAGTAATAAAATGCGGCTGGATAAGCTGCTGACGCTGCTCGGCGAGGGCACGCGCAGCGAAATCAAAGCGGCTGTGCGTGCGGGGCGCGTGACGGTGGACGGTGTGCCTGCCCGGGGCGCGGGGATGCAGGTCGAGGGGGAGACGGATGACATCCGGCTGGATGGGCGGCGGCTGAGCTACAAGCCCGTTCGCCATGTGATGCTCCATAAGCCGGCGGGCGTGCTGACCGCCGCAAGAGACAGGAAGCAGAAAACCGTCATGGATCTGCTTCCGTCGATGTATGCCGCGATGGGCGCAATGCCCGCGGGACGGCTTGATAAGGACACCGAGGGACTGCTCATCATCACATCGGACGGACAGCTTGCTCACCGCATTATTTCGCCCAAGCACGAGGTCGGCAAGGTCTATTATGCGCGGCTCGACGGCGAGCTGACGGATGAGGACATCCGCGTGCTTGAAGCGGGCGTTCACATCAGCGACGCAGACGGAGAGTTTGACGCGCGGCCGGCGAAGATTTGGAAAGCCGAAGGAAACGCGGCGTTTATCCGCGTGACCGAGGGCAAGTATCATCAGGTCAAGCGCATGTTCGCCGCGAGGGGAAAGCCTGTTATTTATCTCAAGCGCATGGCAATTGGAAGCCTGATGCTGGATCCTGCGCTTGCGCCGGGAGAATGGCGCGAACTGACCGATGATGAGGTCGTTCAGCTTGAGCAGTCGGATGACGGGGAGCGCGTCGTTGAAACGTGGGGAACGATTGGGGTTTTACCCCAACCCCCACAAGAAAACTAAGTTCCCTTGACCGTCTGCTGTCGCCATGCGACAGCAGAAGATAAGCCTGTTTAAACCGCCGCGAAGCGAAGAAAGGGTGCAGGGAATAAGTTTTCCCTGCCGAGGGTTTGGAACGAGCAGCCTGACGTAACCTTGATAAAGAGGCTTTGTTGAAGCAAGGGGATGACTCGAATTATGCTTCAAGCCCTATCAGAAACATGATGTTCTTGAATCTTTCACTGTGCTGTCGCCATGCGACAGCAAAAGATAAGCCTGTTTAAACCGCCGCGAAGCGAAGAAAGGGTGCAGGGAATAAGTTCCCTGCCGAGGGGTTGGGGCGAGCAGCCCCAACGTTCCCCCCACCCTATAATGAAGGAGTTTTTTATGCCGGAATATTATTATACCAATGCCCCTACCAGTGAACACGAGGATCGCCATTTCACGACTGTGTTCATGGGTAAGACGCTTGCGTTTGATACGGATGCGGGCGTGTTCTCCAAGCAGCATGTCGATCCCGGCAGTGAGCTACTCTGTAAGAGCCTGCCTGAGCTGCATGGGCGTGTGCTGGATATGGGATGCGGCTGGGGCGCGATGACCGTAATGACGCTGTCGCGCTTTCCGTCGCTTGAAATGACGATGGCAGACGTCAACGAGCGCGCGCTGGCTTTGGCGGCGCAGAATGTCGCCAAGAATCATATGCAGGCAAAGGCTGTCCTGTCCGATGGGTTTTCCGCTGTCGAGGGCGAGTTTGACGCCGTGATGACTAATCCGCCGATTCGAGCCGGAAAAGCAGTCATCTATCGGATGTTCGAGGATGCTAAGGCGCATCTCGCGCCCGGCGGTGCGCTGTATCTGGTCATCCGTAAGCAGCAGGGCGCACCGAGCGCGCTCAAATTCCTCAAGGAGCTTTACGCAAACGCTGAGGTCATTGCCCGCGACGGCGGTTACTGGATTATCGCCTGCGAGGTCTGACCATGCGGAGTATGCAGAATATATGGAAGGAACACGCCGGCAGGAAGATTTTCGTCCTGACGCTGGGAGCGGCCGTCTATGCGCTGCTGTTTTCGCTCGGCTCGCAGATTGACCAGACAGGCGTGACGACGGCGGGGACAACGCTGACCCGTTTTGCAATCGCCTTTCCCATCGCATGGGGCGTGCTGCTGATGCTGATGGGCGTGCTGATACCGAAAATAACGTGCGTGCAAGGGGGAAAAAAGAAGCCGTTCTGCACATGGGGCGCGTTTCTGGTAATCTTCCTGTGCTATGTGCCAATCTTTCTGATTTATTATCCCGGTACGTTTGCATACGATACGCAGGTGCAGGCAGAACAGGTCGTATACAGCCGGTATACGACGTTTCATCCGCTGGTGCATACCCTGTT
>OLNW01002009.1_pt1 | contig 18612 bp, 19 predicted proteins | sample 1672121 | NCBI WGS metagenome assembly OLNW01 (sample SAMEA3136648, study PRJEB25190) | human gut metagenome
CAAAAGACTAGATAAATTCTTGTTTATACGATTATTTACATTAATCATATCGTCCATCTTTGAAAGTAATTCAGCAATCTTTGTCTGAATTTCCAATGGTGGAACTGATACCAAAAGTTTTTCTAAATCAGAGGCCTTTATACCAGCCTGCACGGAGTGTTGTATAATTGCTTTCATAGGTGAATTGGATGATTTAAAATAATAATAATAAAACATCGGATTTGCTATTTTTCTGTCCAGACGTACTCTTATAAGATGTGACTCAAAAACAGTTAAATCATCCGTTTCCATCACAATAGAACATTTACCAGCTCCCGATGCTACCAAAGATTGCCTAGCAAATAATAAATCGTTTTTTTCAATTTTTGCTTTTTCTTTCTCCGCATCAGTAAGCGGAACCAATTCCATGTCTATATTATAAATTCTATCATTAGAAAATAATTCTCCCATATTTATCATTTTGTATCCAATTCCACGAACTTTGCTTGGCTTAGAAAGTCCATTTCGAGATGGTATTTTATATAATTCTCCAAACTCTCGTTGTTGCCACTTTTCCATATCTAATTACTCCTATCCTATGTACTTCCTATGAGCCTGTTTAACATTACTCTGCTTAACCATGGCATACTGTAAAGTTGTATCAATCCGCTTATGCCCTAAAAGCTGTTGTAACTGCTCAATCGGCATTCCTTTATCAATCGCCATCGTTGCAAGTGTTCTTCTGAACTTGTGCGGATGGACTTTTTCTATTTCTAATACTTTACCCATTTCTCGCAACCGGTTTTCGATACCGCCAATCTTTATTCTTTCATGTGGCAATCGTAAAGTTACAAACAATGCAGGGTTATCATCTGTTCGACTATTGATATAGTTTTGCAAATGGATTTTTGCTCTTGCATCAAAATAGACAACACGTTCCTTATCACCCTTACCAAAGACAATGCACTCTCGCTCATTAAAATTGATATCTGCTTTATTTAGCAAAACCATTTCTCCGATACGCATTCCAGTTGATGCAAGCATATCAATGATTGCCAAATCACGAAGTTCCGCACAGTTATCACGCATTTTTTCCAATTCTTCATCCGTATAAGTTTCCTTGATATTTGTTACTGTTTTGACCTTATGAATACGCCGAACAGGGCTTTTTAAAATATAGTCCTCCTCCTCCAGCCAAGAAAAAAAACTTGATAAGATTCTTCGTATATTATCTATCGTTACTCGACTTGATTGATTTTTTTCCTGGTAATCTGTCAAATAAGAACGTAAATCTTCTGTCTGAATGCGACGAACGTTCTTATCTATTGAATCCACCATCGCTTTTATTGTGGTACGATAATACTTTAATGTTTTCTCTGAACATCCCTCTATACGTTTTGCTGATACAAACGCATCCATAAGCTTCAAATTGTCATTTGTTGATTCCTCTTTCTTCGTTTTAGTAATCTCACAGTTGAACAATGTGTATTCCAGTACTTTTTGTAATTGTTTCATCTGTTCATTATCAAGATACGGTAACATTTGCTGCATCACATCAATAACAATCTGTTGTTTCATAAGTCATTCTCCTTCAATTTTATTTTTCCAGAGAACAACTCAACGGCAGTTCCATTGGTATATTACTCCCGCCGTTGGTAGGAGAAGTTATGTTAAACAAGAATTTAGCGGCTTAGAGTTCGATGTTAGAGACATCAAGCTCGCCGGACATCAGTTTTGGAAGTAGTGTATCTCTTAATGAAGCAAGTTTGATATTCTCTTTGTTATTTGCATTCCATTTAGCCATCAATGAACTTGCAAATTTCTCGAATTTTGCAAGTGTATCCTCGTCAGGAACTAACACAACTACCTTTTTCATATCTCCCTGTGTGATAAGCGGTTGCGTTGAACCTCGATTCATTGATGAATAATCAATTTTGTGCAGAATTTGATTAGTAAATTCGTAATAAGGACTTGTTATTACAAGTGTATTATCAGAAGTCCAGCAAGGAGTGTTAAACCTTTGAATAACACCGTGTGTTCCAACTCTGCCGGTAACGAGAATCTTATCTGAGTGGTTTGCTTCAGAAGTAAATCCCATAACGGATGCCGCACCGACAATAGGAATAGGAGTTTTTTCATTACAAGTGTCTGATTTTACAGGTGGGCGTTTTCCACTTGCAATATCCGCAATCGTTGAAAGTTCTTGATAGAACCAACTTTCAGGACAAACACCATTTGTGATTTCAAAATTTTCAAACCACGACTGATAAAGAATAGACACCTGCTGTTCTAAATTCTTGTTTATCTTTTTATTAATTTCTATTTTTTCTTCTATACACTGAATAACAGAAGCAACTTTTCTTTGTTTTTCAATTGGTATATATGGGATTTTTATTTTCTCCAAATGTGGAATTCGCAAATTACTTACTGTTGTACCAGTTCCCTCGCTCCATGAAATTTGATGCTGTACATATCTTGACTGCAAACAATATAAAAAATAATATCTATCACATTTTTTTTCATTTACACGCAGCAAAACCATCCTCTGCCCCAAACAACATTCCACATTTTCTGGAATCATTCCTACTTCTCCCATTGGTGCTTCTCTTGTAATAATTACATCCCCACATTGTGGAATTGCCCTTCTTATTCTCTTCTTAAAATTTTCCTCATCTGTATAAGAAGGATTATTCAAATCAATATAACCATTTTTTATATTATTATTTCTAATAACAATTTTGCCTCCCGACGTCCATTTAGGTGTAGAATGTGGACAATCCACAACAATATCGCATATTTCTTTTATCGTTTTAAATTCGTTCATCCGAAGACTCCTTTAACTTCATATACATTCTTTTCCATGCTCTGGATGGCTGTAAGCAAATATGATTTTCTCTAGCATATGCACACACTGAGTCCAACATATAATATCTACATATATCTGGATTGTTAACTCTGCACCCATATGTTTGAGTTTCCGAATCCTCTTTGCGCAATGCTTCTTTAAATGGAATGTGTAATTCAGATTTCATACCCAATCGACTTCAACTTTCTTCTAATTTCATCTTCCAATTCATGACTCTTTGTAAACAATTCTGAAAGTTCCGAAGTCAGACGATTCATCTTTTCATCAAATGGTTCACCGTCATCTTCCTGCTCTTCTATACCGACATACCGTCCCGGTGTCAGAATATAATCCTGCTTGGCTATATCTTCTATATCTGCCACAGCACAAAACCCCTTTACTCCTTCCAGTGAACCATCAACAAACGACTCATAGGTATCCGCAATTTTCTTAATGTCTTCATCTGTTAATTCACGAAGCTTACGACTAACCATTGTACCCATCTTACGCGCATCAATAAATAGTGTTTTACTGGATTGTTTTTTCTGCTTATTCAAAAACCACAATGAAACCGGAATCTGTGTTGTATAGAATAACTGTGTCGGCATAGCCACAATACACTCTACCAAATCAGCATTAATGATATTTTCACGAATATCACCTTCACCACCTGTCTGGGAAGAAAGTGAACCATTAGCAAGTACCATACCCATTCGTCCTGTCGGAGCAAGATGATAAATCATATGCTGCAGCCATGCAAAGTTGGCGTTGCTTGCCGGAGGTGTACCGTATTTCCAACGCACATCCTCTTTTAACTGATCTGCGCCCCAGTTAGAGAGATTGAACGGCGGATTTGCCATAATATAATCTGCACGTAATGTTGGATGCCGGTCATCCAGAAAAGTATCCGCAGCATAAGTTCCCAAATCCGGTTCAATGCCTCGAATAGCAAGATTCATCTGTGCCATCTTCCACGTTGTCGGATTGGAATCCTGACCATAAACAGAAATATCGTCAATGTTTCCACTATGATCATCCACAAAACGTGCCGACTGAACAAACATACCCCCTGAGCCACAGCACGGGTCATAGACACGTCCTTTAAAAGGCTTCAATACTTCAACTAGAGTACGCACAACACAAGATGGTGTAAAGAATTCGCCGCCGCGTTTGCCTTCCTGTTCTGCAAACATTGATAGGCAATACTCATATGTCCTTCCAAGAATATCTTTTTCACTGCCGTGTTCAATCATCTGGATATTTGTAAACAAATCCACTACATCACCCAAACGTCGTTTATCCAATTCTGGACGTGCAAAGTTTTTCGGGAGAATATCTTTCAGACGTTTATTTTCTTTTTCAATAGCACGCATTGCATCGTCAATAACTGTTCCAATTTCCGGTGTATGCGCTTTTGCAGCAATTTCACTCCATCTGGCACCGGCAGGAACAAAGAAAATGCCATCAGAAGTATACTCATCCGTATCCTCTTCAAATCCATCTCCTTCTTCTACTAATGCTTTATATTTCTCATCAAAACGATCCGAAATATATTTCAGAAAAATCAAACCTAATACAACACTTTTATATTCAGATGCATCCAAATTGCCTCTAAGCACACAAGCTGCATCCCAAATCTGTTTCTCGAAACCTATATCCGCAGTATTTTTAGCTGCCATTTGACCTTCCTCCTTTGCCAAGTATTTTATTTCTTTGAATTACCTGGCACTTATCTATACAGCCCGACAAATCAGGGTTTTGTCAGATTAATACTTCTAGTATATCACACAATGTTCAACTCGGACATATCCCTGCTTCATTCTGATAAAGAAGTTCCAATAATCTTTACCGGCAAAATAAAAACAGAGAGATAAATCACTATCTCCCTGTCAATATGTCTATTCTTTTATCCAATTTCTAACCATCATCAGCGCATACCCTAGCAGATTCTGGCCTCTCCATTTCTCCGGTTCCAGTCTATTTGAATCTTTCATTGACAAACCGATGCCCCATATCCGGTCATTAACCGCACATTCTGCCAGAATACTGTCCTCCGTATCGAACAACTGTCTTTTCAAATCCTCATTTTGTGCAAATTTCTCCTTGAGGCCTTCATACACAAGCAACTGCCGAACACCGTTCCAATAACCGTCATTATAGCCTTTCACCTTCCGTCCAAGTGCTTTTTTAACCGCCACATCTGTTGTCGCTAATATTTTCTCAGCAATTTCTTCATCTTTGAAGCAAACTGCTTTTTGATACATCATATACTGTTCCATTGAAGAAAAGCTAAGTCCATTGACTGTAAATTTCGATAAAGCTCAATTGCTCAAATATCCGTTTTCTTCATCCGGGTTATGAAAACATATAATTTTCATTTTCTTACATCCTCTTTTTACTATAATCTTATTTTGGTAAGTATCCATGTACATATGTTTTATACGTTCATAATGTAAATTATTGGCATCAATCATTTATTGACAAATGCGTCCTCTATGCTATACTTAATACAGGTTTATAGTGTCTTTGTGTTGGTGTTTGTTTACATTCGCCGCACTACCTGTATCCGCGTCGTCTAAGTCTCCGTGATGGTGTCTGCTTGCAGATGCTTGAATCACGGGGTCTTTTTTTGTCCATAACGAAGATAATCATAGATTCGAATCATCCTATTAAGATTACTGCGATCTACAGCACTCAAAGAACTAAGTATATTGACATTTTTTTCGAATATTCTCTCTAATATCTGCTGATATTGATCAACATCTATTTTTTCTTCTGGTAAAAATCCCAATAATCGTATTGCTTTTAACAAATTATCTTTCTCATCCATCCAAATTTCCATTGCACTTCTGCCGGCAATGGTATCAGCAATCGGTTCTGACAGGTAAACGCCCATGACAACCAAAAATCACCTTCAAACTATGACTCCATTATAGTCTGAAGGTGATTCTGTTAAAAGTAATTATCTAATTTATCAGTCACTCATAAATTACATAGCGGCTTATATCTTCTTACACGCTGGAATCAGCATCCCACCCACTGCATTTCCAAGGCTGATCACAACCACGCACAGAAATGCTCTTGCGGACCACATCTGCGCCACTGACACATAGAACATATCCGCAATGCAATGCTCGAATCCGCAAAGAATGAATCCTGCCACACAAACGAACAAAATCAATGGATTTTTTGTCTGTTTATAGCCTTCCACTGCAATGTACATCAGTGCACCGCAGAAAATACCAAGGATAAACAGACTGATGAGACTGTCATCCACTTTGATCTGACACATACTCTGAGCCTTTTCGGAAATGCCGTTAATCCTACTGCCAAGCACCCCCATGGCCGCCAGCCATGTACCGGCCAGATTACCCACCCAGATAATGACCAGATCAATGATATAGGATTTTGGCTGTTCCACCGCATAGCCGACTTTACCCGTGAACAGGTTCAGACCATGCACACAGATAGAATACAGCCCCGCCGTAAACATCAACGCCCCCACAATCTTATTTTCCAAAGATAAAAACACAATACCGCCTATTCCGATGGCAGCACCCGCCAGCACAGCCAGGGCAAATAATCTCACATACTTTCTCATACTCTGTACCTCCAAATTCTCATTGAATTTCTGTAATGCTCCAGCGTCAACCAAATTCAACTGAACTCGTCAACTACCCCAGGACTTCATGCCACTCCGCCTACAAGCACGGGCTTTGACCTGTTGCTCGCGTAAAAAAAAGCCGGCCGCTGAGCATCACTGCCCAGACGGTCGGCATTCAAATCCATTCATACTTCCTGTGGTCAATTCCACTTCCGTCAGTCGTATAAACTGACTTTATCATACTGAAACTTCACCCGGTTGTCAAGTCATTTTCTGCTTTTTACGCATAACGGACATTGATGTTTAATTACATTGACATGGCAGTTCCGTAAATTCAGCATTCTTTCGAAATTTCCAGCCATAGTCCAATTAATCATCCGTATAACAATTAAACCAGCAGGCCTTTCAGCACTTTCACACAGCCCTCTATTCCCAATTTTCCGGAATTCAGCACGATATCATAATTGCGGTAATCATCCCATCGCTTCATGGTATTGGCTCTGTAATAGTTGGCTCTCTTTTTGTCATATTTCTTGCGGAGAAACTCCATCCGATTTGGAGAAATCTGGTAATCCTCCTGGATTCTCTTCTGCTTGAAAGCATCATCCGCATGAATGAATACTTTCACCACACCTTTGCGGTCTTTTAAAGCTTCACTGGCACAGTGTCCCATAAATACTGCAGAACCATTCTGTGCCAGGCTTTGAATAGCAGCCTGCTCTGCCAGATAAACCTTGCCTTCATCCGAAAGCATGTTCATATCCCCTGACTGGGCTTTGCTCATTACAAACACCGTATAGAGAAAGCTGTTGGTCACGCCCTCCTCATACTGTTCAATCTGTTCCACGGAAATATCATATTTCCTGGCAACACACTCAAGAATTTCTCTGCCGTAACATGGCATTTTGCATTCTTTGGCCAGCAACTCACCAATTCTGGTGCCGCCGCTGCCAAATTCTCTTTCTATTGTTATATACTGGTACTTCATCCGACTCGCCTTCCTTCTTATGCTGCCTTATGACGCCTGATCAAACTGGCTGTTGTACAGATCCGCATAGAAACCGCCTTTTGCCAGCAGTTCCTCATGATTGCCGCTTTCGATAATATCGCCGTCCTTCAGTACAAGGATCAGGTCGGCATTTTTAATCGTGGACAAACGATGAGCAATCACGAAAGATGTACGATTCTGCATCAACGCATCCATGGCTTTCTGAATCTGAAGCTCAGTTCTCGTATCCACGGAACTTGTGGCTTCATCAAGAATCAGCATTGGTTTATCCGCAATCATGGCTCTGGCGATGGTCAGCTGCTGTTTCTGGCCCTGTGACAGACTCACCTGATCATTAAGGATCGTATCATAGCCATGCGGCAGTGTCCGGATAAAGTGATCCAGGCCTACGGCTTTACATGCTGCCTCTATCTTCTCTTCTGAAACATTCTCTGTATTGTACACCAGGTTTTCTCTGACTGTGCCCTCAAAAAGCCATGTATCCTGAAGCACCATACAGAACTGGGAACGTACTTCTTCACGCTTCATATCCCGGGTGGAAATACCGTCGATCTTGATATCGCCGCTCTGGATCTCATGGAAACGCATCAGCAGATTCACCAGTGTCGTCTTGCCGGCACCTGTCGGACCGACAATCGCGATCTTCTGTCCCGGTTTTGCCTTGGCTGAAAAATCATGAATAATGATCTTGTCTGTGTCTTCATAGCCGAATTTGACATGCTCAAAATCCACATAACCTTCTGCTTTGCCAAGCTTCTCTGTTTTATCGCTTTCATCGGACATTTCCTCTGCCCCAAGGAAAGCAAATACACGCTCACCGGCTGCTGCCGCAGACTGCAGGGACTGAGTTGCCTGTGCGATCTGCGCAAGGGGCTGGGTAAACAAACGGATATACATCATAAATGCAACAATGACTTCAAATCCGATATAGCCTTTCATTGTCAGCACAGCACCCATCACACAGACAGCCACATAACCAAAATTGCCGATAAAGGCCATCAAAGGCTGCATCAGACCGGAAAGGCTCTGTGCCTTAAAAGCGCTGTCTCTCAGGTTATTATTCAGTTCATCAAAAACTTTTTTGGCATTTTTTTCACCGTTATAGGCTTTGACAACTGTATGTCCGGAATAAATCTCTTCAATATGACCATTTAATGCACCGAGATTGGCCTGCTGCCTTGAGAAATATTTCTGTGAATGACTTGTGATCAGTGACATCAGTCCGAAACCGATCATAGTTGCGATCACTGCTGTCAGCGTCATGATCACATTGGTCTTAAACATCATGATTAAAGACCCAAAGAACAATGCTACCGCTGACACCAGGTTGCCGATACTCTGGTTCATAGACTGAGAAATCATATCCACATCATTGGTGACTCTTGAAAGCACATCACCTGTAGATGTCTTATTGTAATAGGCCATCGGCAGACGATTGATCTTGCCCGAAATATCGCTTCGCAGCTGCTTTGTCACATTTTGTGTGACCGTGGCCATAATGAACTGCTGTCCAAAAGACAAAATCGCACTGCCCACATAAAAAGCCACCAATGTCAGACCGATGGACTTGACACGTTCCATATCAATACCTGTCGCTATGCCCTCTGTGATCACCTTTGTCAGATCTGACAATTTATCCGGACCAAGGATTGTCAGAATCGTACCGGCCACGGCACAGATCAGAGCAACAACGATCACTGCCAGATAACGTTTACAATAACGGATGATCTTCATCCATGTTCCTTTAAAATCTTTTGATTTCTCTGCAGGACGTCTGCCCATGCCAGGGCCCCGCATCCCACCTCTGTTATTTCTATTTTCCATTATGCCAGTTCCTCCTTTGAAAGCTGAGAGAAAGCAATCTGACGATAAACTTCACAATTCTTCATCAGTTCATCATGGGTACCCATTCCTGCGATCCTGCCTTCATCCAGAACAATGATCTTGTCTGCATCGCGGATAGTGCCGATTCTCTGTGCAACGATCAATCGGGTTGTATCACCGCACTTTTTATCCAGTGCCTTTCTTAAAATTCGGTCGGTCTTATAATCCAGTGCCGAGAAGGAATCATCGAAGATCATAATCTCCGGATGACGGCAAATAGCTCTGGCAATAGAAAGACGCTGTTTCTGACCGCCGGAGAGATTCGAACCGCCCTGGGCTACAAAACCATCATAGGTATCCGGCAGTTTCTCTACAAATTCATCCGCCTGAGCTGTATGGACAGCATCGATAATGTCTTCTCTGTCCGCAGGCTTACCGCCGTTTTCACCATAAGCCACATTGCCTGCAACCGTGCCGGAGAAGAGAATCGCCTTCTGGGATACATAACCGATTCTGTTTCTCAATGCTTCCTGGGTATATTCTTTCACATTCATGCCGTCAACCAGCACTTCACCTTCCGTTGCATCATAAAATCTCGGAATTAGGTTGATAACCGTACTCTTACCACAACCGGTAGAACCGATGAAAGCCACCGTATCTCCCTTATGAGCTGTAAATGTAATGTCTTCCAGCACATTCTTCTCTGCATCCGGATATTTGAAGCTGACATGACGAAACTCTACTTCACCGGTCATACCCGCCTTGGCTTCTGTCTTCGCACCATCCTCAATGGCCGGTTCTGTATCCAGTACCTCATTGATACGCTTTGCAGCAACGGATGCACGGGGTACCAGCACAAAGATCATAACCAGCATCATGAAAGCCATCACAACCTGCATCGCATACTGTGAAAAGACAATCATATCCGAGAATAATGTCAGCTTATCCTGCATACCCGCATCATTGATCAGATAAGCACCTACCCAGTAAACCGCCAGTGTCAGACCATTCATGACAAGCATGATACCCGGCATCAGAATCGTCATGGTTCTGTTGGCAAAAAGCTGTGTACGCTTCAGTTCATCATTGGCCTTTTCAAACTTGGTCTCCTGATAATCCTCCGCATTATAGGCACGGACAACACGAAGCCCTGTCAGATTCTCACGCGTCACCCGGTTGATGTTATCTGTCAGAATCTGCAGCTTTCTGAACTTCGGCATTGCCACCATAACACAGGTTCCGACAATACACAGCAGTATAATAACTGCGATGCCTGTTGTCGCCGTCCACTGCCAGCTCTTTCCGGCAATCTTACAGATGGCCCACACAGCTGTCACCGGTGCCTTCAGAAAAACTTCCAATCCCAGCACCAATACCATCTGAACCTGGGTAATATCATTGATTGAACGTGTGATCAGACTGGATGTTGAAAAACGTCCGATCTCTTCCATTGAAAATGACTGCACTCTGTTAAATACCTGTCCTCGCAGGTTGGCAGAAAAATTTGCTGAAATCTTTGCCGCGCAGACAGCAATACAGGCTGCCGTCAAAAGTGAGCCCACCGCACAGAGCAGCATCTTGCCTCCCGCTGCAAGTATATCTGCCATGGCACTTCCCTCTGTCTGAACAAGCACTGTCATGTCGGACATATAATCCGGCATGGTCAGGTTCAGATAAACCTGTGCCAGAATCAAAAGAAAGGCAAGTCCAGCCAGTGCCATATCTTTCTTTGTCAATTTCTTTAATAATTTGATCATTACTGCACTTCTCCTTTGATGTCATTGCATATTTCTATTAAAACGTATTCATTATCAGCACTCATCTAACCAGAGTGCCAGATTTAAATGAATAAAAATACTTCAGTGCTGCTGAAGTATTTTATCACCATAAACTGTTTGATATTAAACTGTTTATTTCTAAACCATTATAGTACGAATAAAGAATATGTCAAGGCTTTTTATATTTTTTTTAGATTTTTTCTTTTCCGGATTATACAGATGCCTCATCAATCATTCTCTCCATATTCGCCATTGCATGCTTTAATACTTTATTGAAAATCGCTCTATCCTCTGCCTGAATACCGGACATGATCTGCTGATGCATATCATCCCATATAGCATTGATGCGCCTCACCAGCTCTTTTGCCTCCTCTGACAATATATAATGCATATAACGCCTGTCCTTCTTATCTGGCATGCTCTCCAGATAATGCATGGTACACAGATGTTCCAGGGTCTTTGAAATCTGCCCTTTATTCAAATCAAGATAACGATGAATATCTGCTGCCGTATTCCGCTCACCGGACATAGCCAGAAAACGCAGAATCTCGATTTCCACCCGCTTCACATCATATTCCCGAATGATGCCGTCCATCTTCTTGTTCATTAGCTGTTTGAACTGTCTGCCACGGCGCATCATATTTAACTGTTCTTCCATAATACTTCCCCTCTGTCTGATTTTCACTTATTCAAAATACACTCATCGTCTGATCTGTATTAAAAGGCGGTGAGTATTTATGATCTGTTATATTATACACCGTTTCCGGTGGTTTTTTCAAACTTTTGTCGGGAGAATTTTTAATCTGACAGATACGCTGTGACAATATCTTTGTCAACCTGCGCCCCAATGACATCATAAACCGGCTGTGCAGCCTCGCGAATCTGTTGATGCAGCTCATCACTGAGAGTAATAATCTCTGTACCGCTTTATTCGATAACTTTCATTTTCTCTTCAATTCGCTCATCCGAAGCTTGTCTTGCTTTGATTTTTGCCGTCTGGGCAGCTTCATTAATGATAGTCTTGGTCTCCTCCGGCAGTTCCTGATAAAAATCATCATTGACAATCAGAGAAATCAGATGGGGCAGATGATTCGTTTCCACTATATATTTCTGCTGCTCATATAAACGGTTTGACACAATAACTTCATAAGGATTCTCATCGGCATCAATCTTTCCCTGCTGCAGTCCGATATACACCTCACTGAAGGTCATCGGTGTCGGCGACGCTTTCAGCGCTTTCCAGAAGTCAATGTGAAAGCTGTTCTCCATGGTTCTTATCTTCTGTCCTTTAAAATCCGATAAGGACTGAATTTTTTTATTCATCGACATGCCGCGGAATCCCTGATCTGCGTATCCCAGGAGATGAAATCCGCCTTTTTCATAGACTTTTTCAATCAGACTATAAAATTTTTCATCATCTACTTTTTCCCGGACCTCCTCAATTGTATCAAACCGGCAACGCTGCACCTCTTCATCACGATTGCTCAAAGAACTTTGGCTGCTGCCGCAGGCTGTCAAAATTCCCATCATTCCCAAAATCAAGGCAATTGCTGTCCATAATTTCTTCCTTGTATCCTATCAAAAATCTCTATTGTCCTGTTTCTAAAAAAGCAACGCCCTTCTTTATAAATTCACGTAACTGTTGATTCGCTGTGAAGCAGACTTACAGACTCTTGTGAAGCAGATTTAATACAGTATTCAGGTCGTTCACACCCATCTGTCCCGGAGCAGAGGCTTTGCCTGCTGCACCAAATGTCAGTGCAGAACCGAATACTTCACCGCAAAGACGGCTGATCACACCTGTACCTGCCATAGACATCGTAATGATCGGTCTGTCCGCATACAGTCTGTTCATCTCTTCTGTTGCAGAAAGCAGTGTAAGTACATCCAGTTTGCTCTGAGGCATCACCGCAATCTTTGGAATGTCTGCGCCAAGATCCTGCATTTTGCGAAGACGGCCAACAATATCATCCTTATCCGGTGTCTTGTCAAAATCATGGTTGGAAGCAACAACTTTGACGCCGCAGGCATGGGCTGCTTCAATAATCTCTTTCACCACTTTATCCCCTGTAAAGGCTTCCACATCCACCAGGTCTACATTGCCTGTCGCTGCGATTTCCTTGTTCAGTTTTGCATAATCTGCTGCTTCAATGGCCTTTTCGCCGCCCTCTTTGGATGTACGGAAAGTAAAAAGAATCGGTGTATCTTTTAAAACCTGGCGAAGGTCTGTCAGCACATCCTTCACTTTTTCAATATCAAAAACATTTTCAAACCAGTCTACACGCCACTCAACAACATCTACCGGAATATTTTCAAATGTTTTGGCTTCATTGATAATGTCTTCTTTTGTCACACCGACGATTGGCACACAGATTTTCGGAATACCTTCGCCGATTTTAATATTTCTAACTTCTACTGCTTTCATACTCTCAGACTCCTCTTTTTTATTGTTCTGTCTTCGCTAAAAGACTTGCGTATCTCACATTGACAAAAACTGCCAGCAGCACGCCGATAACGGTAATAACAATGTTCATCATGATCACCTGCATGGATGACATTTTCGCTGCCGCACTTAAAATTGTATAGTTGCACAGACTGGATGCGATCATGACCAGACTGGTAATGATCCCCTTGATATTCGGGAACAGATCATTCACTGTTGCTGCTGCCATCTGAAGGACACCGCCTGCTGCTGCATAACCGATCACAAATGCTCCCACGAAGCAGATCATCGGTGTTTTCACCAGGTAAACCAGAACCAACATGACAACGGAAATCGCCGGGTAGATCACCAGGAAACGGACCTGTTTGAACTCCGCCAAGGACTGCTGCCACATAGGCCACCTGAATATCCGGTGAAAATGCGATGCCTATAAAAAAGATAACATAGGATGCTGCACCAATCAACACTGAAATTCTTCTTCCCAGCTTATCAGACAAAGGCCTTGCAAAAGGAAGGGAAACATCGAAGGTACCGAAGAAGGACGCAATATTCTGAATGTGCTGGCCAAACACGATTATTTGTAAAAACTCATAAAAATCCCCTATTTGATATAAAACCCCCTAAGAAAGAAACCTCCGCTAAAACAACGCGCACCCGCACGAAACGTTTTAGCGGAGGTTTCCTTATCAGGGGGGTATTTTATTTTGTCATCTATTATTAGATCAACTGTCTTCATGATTCAATTTTGGCTTTAAACTAATTGCTTTAAGCTATTTGCCTGTTTTTATAAGCAATGGTTCCTTCTGCCAGGCATACAGCGGCGAGGATGATGTTGATGGCAAATACAGGTTGCCAGATGTTATAGATGTCTTTGACCATGTTTGTCATAATCAGGAATACTGGCATGGCATCGACGATAAGGGCCATAAAGCCGCCGAAAAATATTCTTATTATCACCGGCAGGCCCCAGCATGCTGCAGAGATGATGACGGCTCCAAATGAACTGTTCTGATGGGCAGATACACACAGGGTAATAGCACACAATGATAATAAGGCTTCCAATGCAAGCATGAGTAAGACTGCCAGATATTTTGAAAACATCATCGACTGATGCCTGATGCTTTCAGACAGTACAAGTCCTGCGATGTTATTGAATCCATTTAACCCATACACAACCTGACATAAGGCCAGGTTTATCACCGCAAACCACAGAAAGATAGAAATTGTAAACGTCAAAGCAGCGGCTATTTTTGCCATGACATCCTTTCTTCTTCCCTCTTCTGTGCTGAAAATCAGCGGCAGCATTTTCGTCTGGCTCTCCTCTGCAAAAATAGTTGACACACTGCAAATAACCAGTATACTTCCCAATATCAGGCCAAACTGCAGCATTTCAACAAATATTTTCCAGCCTGTTGTGTAAGTCAGATAAGGTGTTATCCCCAGTTTTTCACAGTTTTCCCCCAGTTCTGTTTCCGCAATCATATATCTTTCTGTTGGAGTAATGCCGTTTTCCCATGCCCCATTGGTAAAATATCGTGTCACAAAATCATTTAAAAAGTTCCCGTCTCTCCATCCCGGCATATTTTCTTCCAACTTGGATGGCAGACCATATTTTTCAACAATTTGATGAACCTTTTCATCTGTCAGCTCGCCTTCAAATTCTTTCGTGATTTTCTTGTTCATCTTCACAGCCTCATAACCGGAATAAACGCTTCCATCCACTGCAGCTATTTCCCCGCCTACTTCTGCAAACCAAAAATAAGCCAACAACAATGCGGTAGCGGCAAATAGTCCGATTCTAAATATTTTGTTGTGATAGAGTTTGTACAATTCCATTCTATAAAGCCGCATTTTACGTTTCCTCCGCTGACTGTGTTTCATAAAGATAGGCATCTTCAAGAGTCCCCTCCAGAAGTTCTGCCTCCCGCATGGGCTGTTTTTCTGAAATCACTCTTAATTCGATATTTTCACCATTGCTTCTCATATTGCTTACAACAAAACGCTGCCCAAGGCACTCGGCTTCTTTTTCCGAAACAATGCATTTCCAAACGTGGCCTTTCACTTTCTCTGTTAGCTCTGCCTCTGTTCCTTCCTGAATGAGTTCTCCGTTTTTCATGATTAAAATACGGTCTGCAATATACTCTATATCCGACACAATATGAGTAGACAGCAAAACAATTCTGTCTTTGCCTAAGGAACTGATGATATTGCGAAAACGCACTCTCTCCTTCGGGTCAAGCCCTGCTGTAGGCTCATCCAAAACCAGAATTTCGGGATTATTTAAAAGTGTCTGGGCAATGCCGATTCTTCGAAGCATCCCTCCGGAAAAAGTTTTCAGCTTTTTCCTGCGCACATTTTTCAATTCTACCATAGTCAGAAGTTCTTCAATCCGCTTTTCTGCATCATCTTTTGGCAATGCTTTTAAAGCCGCCATATACCAGAGAAAACGCTCCGCAGTAAAATCAGGATAAAATCCAAAATCCTGCGGCAAATAGCCCAAGAGTTTTCGATATTCTGCTCCCATACCGGAAATTTCAAGATTATCACAGCAAATCTTTCCCTCCGTTGGCTGCATAACACCGCAAATCAATCGCATCAATGTTGTCTTTCCTGCCCCATTTTCTCCCAACAGACCATATACCCCATTTGTAAACGTATAATTCATCCTTCGAACCGCTTCTTTATCTCTGTATTTCTTCCGTACATCCACCAGTTTCAACTCATGCATAATATATCCCCCTTTTCTATCCTTTTAAATACCGTTTTCACCTGAATCACAAATAAAATTATCGACACAATCCAAGCCGCTGCCCATATCCACATGGCCGCCAGAGTCATGACTCTCGGAATGGTTCCGATGATGCCATAGCCTATAGATAAAAAAACACCGCTGATACCAAATAGAAATGAATGCTTTCTTCCTGCCTCCATTGACAAAATTCCCAAAGCCATTATCCCCGACACCAGGTAAGGCGTCAGAATATAAAGCCCCACCTGCAATAATCCAACACACCAGAATCCATTCAAATAACCTGCCATCAAAAACAGCACCACAACATTGACCATCCCGGACATTACCATCCATGCAGCCACACATTGCTTTGTATTAAAATAGCAGCTTGCTCCCAACTCTGCCATTTTTCCAAAAAACATCTTATCAATCACACCAATGGATGTGATGCTTAAAATTCCTGCTCCCGCCATGCACACGGTGATAATTTCATTCTGACTCACTCCGATATATTGCAGCACCGCAATAAAAATAATACCCAGACAGATAAGGCCGCCATAAATATAGAAAAACAGTTTATCCATATACTGAAATTGCTGAAGCAGAATATTTTTGATGGACATCCTCATCTCAATTCTCCGCTTATTGATTTTCTGCTTCTCCATCTCCATCATCATTGCCTGATGAGTTTTTTGCTTTCTAGCTTCATCAATATGTACCTGCGCATTCGCTCTTACAAAAAGATTTTTTATTTCACTATCTCCCATCGTCATGCTCCCCCTCCATCATCCTTTTCAACTGACTGATACCTAATCGAAACCGTGACTTTGCCGTGGACACACTGCATCCCATCATATCGGCAATATCTTTAAACTTCATTTCTTCATACATCCGCAGAACAACTACTTCCCTGATATCCTGCGAAAGCGCCTTTAAAAGATTCTGCAAATAAATGATATCTTCTGTTTCCGTTATCTGATTTCCCGGTTTCGGCAGCTTATCAAACACTTCCCATTCAACTGATGATTCTATATCTTTCTTATCCCGAAAATAATTGAAACATAGGTTTCTTGCAATCGTCAGAAGATAGCCCCTGAGATTCTGGTGATGATAAGAAGTTCCATACTTGATAAATTTCAAAAAACTTTCCTGCGTAATATCATAAGCATCCTCCTCATATTGAACCATATAAAGACAAAAACGATAAATATCTGCATAATATCGCTCAATAATCAGGCCTGCTGCTTCCTTATCTCCATTATGCAATTTTTGTACTAATTCGCTGTCTTCCATAGTGTTTTCTCCTAACCAAATTCCCGTACCTATTATATAACCATTATAAAACAGAAAAAGTTCACTGTGAGCAAAAAAACAGACAGCTAAATTCATAACTGCCTGCTAAAAATATTTTCCTTTTTCTGCCTCACCCATGTAAGCTCATCCATTCATCCATAAAATCCCTTATTTCCTCATCATTTTGCTATGCACATGCTCTCGTCTATCCACTCATGAATATCTTGCTCCGTAACTTTCATTAATCGTGCAATTCTACTAATATCCATACCATCTTCAACCAACAACATTGCTGTTTCCTTCCTGGCTTTTAACTCGCCACTTTTCTCACCTTCATAATAAATCTGTTCCATTTCCTGACACATAAATTCAACCCCTTTCTGAGTTTCTTTCAACTCATATACTCGGTCTGCAAGAATTCTGCTATACATATCTTCTGCCTTTTTGCAATGAAAATCATGCATTAACCGACCAAGTTCCGTATCTTCCTGAATTTTCGAATTAACATATATAATATGTGTTCCATCACCGAAAAATCCATCAACTTCCAGAATCACTCTCTCTACATGATATATGGCCAATCCATACCCTAATATATCATTTCTCGTAATAAATATAACATAGTTCTCCGTCAATTCATCAAAATCCTGTCCTGGATTAAGCATATTCATGTCCATTAACCCACTGTTATATCTTGCCCGATTAGGTGAAGCCCCTTCATTCTCCTGCTGAATTTCAATATTAAAATACTGCCCATCCGCATCTCTGGCAACACAATCCATGACAGCAGAACGCCCTTGAAGATTCTTGTAATCTTTTTGAATAATATGTTCTGCAATAAATAATTTGTGATTTTGCAATATAATCTGCAAAACATATTCCAGACATTCTTTCTTCTTAAATACATTTCTCATGAAAATATCACTCATAAGTGTAAAATTATCAATAATATTCTTGTATCTTTCGTAACGTGCTTTCAGCTCCCCTTCTGAAATGGTTCCTCCAGCAAACACGTCAATAATTCCCCCATTCATTATTCTTTTTCTTTATTCTCTTCCGTTTTCCCCTTTATATTGCTATTATATGCAATCCGATTACAAAAAGCA
>OLNW01002016.1_pt1 | contig 18563 bp, 18 predicted proteins | sample 1672121 | NCBI WGS metagenome assembly OLNW01 (sample SAMEA3136648, study PRJEB25190) | human gut metagenome
GCGAGTACGTCAACTGGGACACCTGCCTTGACGAATCGCTGATATGCGTTCCGGTTTCGGAGGGCAAGCACACTATCGTGCTGAATTTCTACCCCGCAGGACTCAGCAGCGGACTTATCCTCACGGGCATCGGAATGATGATACTCGCGGGAATGGTCATAGTTTGCAGCATGCTCCGCCGCCGCGACGAGGAGCTCCTCGCTGAAAGGCTGGAGGTTTCCGGCACCGAGGATTCTCCGGAAAACGGCGCAGAGTGATTTGAGTGCTGAGCCGTTCTCAATGTGCTTTCAAACAGTTGGAGCGGACAGGCGGTTTTGTTTCGACGATACAATCCTGATATATTTGTAAGCACTGATTTCATGCCGAACTATACGTTGCTGATATTCTCTGTCCCCAAGGATAAGTCCGGGCTTTTCAAGAAGACCCAGCCAAAAGATGAAACAGCGCTTTCCATGCCGGCATGGTTCGGTGATTTTCGCAGGAGCGCGACGAAGACGCCGAACTTCCCGACGCGGCTTATCACGTCGATTTTTACCTCACCGACCCTTACGGCGGTCAGGACGTCTGCACCATCGAAACATTTGTAGAGGACAGCGAAAAGGACTGCTCGCCTATCATCAAGGAATCCCGGCGCAGGCGGACTGCAAAACACTTGATATATTCAGTTTTCTTTCACAAGGTCGAACAGAAATGCGCTGTCGTCAAGCTTTCTGGTGCGCATATTTGTCATTCCGAGGTGGACGTATTTGTCGCGTTTCAGAGCGGCGTCAGTTTCAAGAAGCACGGGTACTCCGCGTTTACGTCCTTCGTCAAAGGCGATGTCGAGCGCTTTTCGCATGAATCCCTGACACTGATACTGCTTGCGAACCACCAGCATTCCAACGAAAATATAGGGTTTCTTTTGCTTCTTTAAGGTGGTTTCGTAAGATTCTCCGCCTTTTTTTATGGCTGAAAGCATATTTACCGCGCCTTTAAAACCGAGCGTCCGGAACACGGTTTTCAGCAGAATAAATCCGGCGGACGCCGGCAGCTTATCCTTTGAAAATTTATAAGCCACGAATGCTTCGTGCTTATCGCTTGTGCTGAAAAGACAGCCTCCTGCTAGCATTGCGCGTACGTACCCGCATATGTATTCCTTTACACTGTCCCTTCCATTATAGAGAAAGGTCATTCCCTTTTCGCCGTCAGCGTAATTGTAATCAGCGAATGCCTCGCCTATTTCCTCGATCTCATTTTCGCTCAATTCAGTAACCTTTATCATGATGTCCCTTCTTTATTTGGCTGACGGGCTTTTATCCCCAACGAACCAGTAATCGCACATGTCTCCCCCTGAAGCGAGCGTCTGCCTGCGAATAAGCTTTGCGTGCATGAGGCTCGCAGTTAACAGGTCTATTTCACACATGACAGGAAGCACTTCTAGATAACCCTCTCTGCGTGCGAAATCGTTCAGCGGACATCTGGTGAAATGGTAGTAGAATCCCTCCGGATGCTTGGTTTTATCGAAGTTGAAATCCCACGAAAACTCTTTGTACTGCGGGTGGACTTCAAGCCATTCTGCATTCTGGTGCATCTTCTTTTCAAGCTTGTCAAGCCCGGATCTGTTGGCGTTCATGAATAACCCGACTGCTTTCATGATCGGGAATCCCATTACCTCATGCGTGATTTCGCGCAGGCCGTCAACGCTTATTTTTCCGTCTGCCGCTTTCCATACTGCAAGGAATATCAGACATTCGTACAGGTTCGAAGCCATAGGATTGTCCTTGCCGATATCGTCCGAGCGGTTAAGCATTTCACGGTAAATTGCGTCTGTTTTCTGTACCAGCAAAGCGGTTTCTTCTTTTCCGAACCGCTTAACAAGGCTCTTTTTGACAAGCGGCATTATCATTTTCCAGTACTTGTTCGTGTATTCCATCATAAGATCCGTCCTCCTGCATTCAATAAAGAGTTAGTTAAAACTACCCGAATACATTATATCACAAAAGGACTGGTATGTCAATAATATAAGTATGATGAAATGTTGTTAAAAGCCGGCTGCCATTTGAAGTTGAAATCAACATCTCAAAGTCAGAAACTGCCGCTTTTTCTGCAAGGTTGGTTACTTTCCCGAAGAATAACGCTTAATTTTGAAAAAGCCAAGCTGGATACAACTTGTTCTATTGTGATAGAATGGTGAAAAATATGCAGACCCCCTTAACAAATTCATTCTAATGCAGTAGAATAACATTGTGATCACATTCTATTGCAATAGAAAGGAACTCAGAACCATGGAATTCAAACTGTTTGACTCTGAACTGAAGGTTATGGACATACTCTGGAAGGAGGGCGATACATCCGCGAAAGAAATCGCGGAAAAGCTGAACGAGCAGGTAGGCTGGAGCAAGACCACTACCTACACAGTGATAAAGAAATGCATAGACAAGGGCGCTGTTGGCAGGTCGGAGCCGGGCTTCATCTGCCGCGCGCTCATTTCCCGAAAGGAAGTGCAGGAGGTGGAAACCAACGAGCTGATCGACAAGATGTACGACGGTTCGTCGGATAAGCTGATTGCGGCTCTGCTTGGCTCAAAGCGGCTCACAGCCGAGGAGATACAGAGCCTGAAAAAGCTGGTGGAGGAGCTGAAATGACGACTCTGCTCAGCATGACTGTTTCGGCGTCGGTGGTCATCGCGGTGATCATCGTGATTAGGTCGCTGTTTGTTCACAGGTTGCCCAAGCGGCTGTTCGTGATCCTTTGGGCGGCCGCCGCACTGAGAATGCTTGTTCCGTTCTCCGTTTCCGTTAATATTCCACATGAAAATACACAGCCTGAAAACACTGCCGTGCGCGAATTTACTCCGCCGGAATCCTCCGAACCGGATTCCGAAACGAGCGGCGCGCCGAACCGCGAACTGATCCTCGAAATCGTCTGGGCGGGCGGAGTAGTTATCTCAATGGGGATAATGACCGCACTGCACCTACGCAGCCGCCGGGAGCTTTCCACGGCTCTGCCGCTTGACGATACCGTGATCAGCTCCCGAATCTCAGCAGCAAAACTCCGCCGGAAAATAGCCGTAAAGGTAAGCGACCGTGTGACCTCGCCGCTGACCTACGGAGTTATAAATCCGGTGATAATCCTCCCGAAATCTCTGCCCGCAGACAGCGAGGAAATGCGGTTTGCCCTGGAGCATGAGCTGGTGCATATCCGCAGATTTGACGTGCTGTTCAAGGTCGTTCTGACCGCCGCAGCCTGCGTGCACTGGTTCAATCCGCTGGCCTGGGCTATGCTTTCGCTTGCGGGGCGGGATATCGAGCTTTCCTGCGACGAAGCGGTGCTGGAGCAGCTCGGCTGCAAGCGCGAGGATTACGCGATGGCGCTCATCAGGCTGGAAGAAAGGCGCAGCATTCCCACCGGAGTCGCATTCGGCAGGAATGCCGTCCGAGAAAGGATAGAAGCTATCATGAAATTCAAGAAAACTACACTCGCCGGAATCATCGTTTCTGCATGCCTTATCGCAGGAACTACCACCGCGTTTGCCACAGTAAATTCCGAGAATTCCACGCAGAACGCGGCTCCAGCAGCAGAGCGGGAAGCCGTCTACAACACGAACCACGACGGCATTGATGATGTCGATGTCGAGTGGTGGACATACGATGAGTACAAAACCTGGCTCGAGCAGGAGAAGCAAAATATAGCCGAACTTGTAAAGCAGGGAGCCTCCGGCTGGACGCGTGACCGCGGGGAATTCATATGGACTCAGGAGGTCGCTGACGAAACCATCGCCCTCTACGAGCAGAACCTTGAGGATATCAGAAACGGCGCACGCATCTCAAAATCCGTGAACGGTAGCGACGATGTGATGATATTCGAATCGCCTGACAGGTCAAATATCCTGGTTGAGGACAACGGCGGTCAGACCAGCGCAGATGATGAATTGTATCAGTATGTCGTTGAAGACGACGGCACGGTGCTTTACTCTGACGATTCAGAACTTGCGGCACACACGACCAAGGACAGCAGCATGTCGGAGGAAGATTTCGCCGAGTTTTACAGCAAGTATGAGCAGTATGGACTGACGTATGAGGACAGCAAGCTCTACTACAGAGGTGAACCTGTGCAGTTCTTTGACGACGTTGTTGCCGAGTATTCCACCGCTGACACAACGGAGGTTATGTGGTACCTTAACTCTGACGGCAACGTTGTACTCACCGCCGAGCGCGGGGATACCAGCGACGGCATAGGCGAACTGACCGGCGTGAGAGTCGTCTCAGAAGAAGAGCTTGAGCAGAACAGAGCCGATTTCGGTTTCTGATAGGTAACAGAATGGCACCTTCCTGTTTCGGCAGGGAGGTGCGTTTGTATATCAAAGTAGTTTGGCACAGAAAATACTGATTGACAATTAAAAAAACTACCTGATAACTACTATAGTCGGAGCAGTTGTAACGGCTGCTATAGCGCTGAAGCTGATTTTTTCACTTTGAAATGATAACCGATATCTGCTGAATACCAAGCCGATTATGTCATACTATATATGAGGAATATTCGCTTTTCAAATCTATTGTAATGTGGTATACTGTTTTACAGCAAAAGTCAAGGAAGTATCATAACGGAAAACAATATAGATACGCTGAGCGGTTCGCTCACAAAAAAATTCTGAGCGCGGAATTACCACACTGTCACGGACTTGAAATCAAACGTGAAAAGTGGTATAATTCAATAAGAATATACTCAGGAGATGGAAAATGCACAGACTAAATATATTTCTGGAACACATCTATGAAGCTGCGCAGCAGCGTGGAACCACGTTTGAGAGCATGCTTTCGGAAGCGCGCAAGATGGGATACACTGGGCTGGAGTGCGACCTCTGGAGGCTTTCTGACTGCGTTAACGTCAGGAATCTTTTCGAATCCTGCGGACTTAACGTCGCTTCGATTTATTCAATGTACGATTTCCTACGGGATACGCCGGAGAAGTCGCTTGATGGAATGAAGTGCCACCTCGAGACCGCCGCGTATTTTGGCGCGGAGAAGGTGCTTGCAATCCCCGGGTTCTTTCAGCCGGGAGACGACAGGGAAGCGGGCTTCGCGAAGTTTGCGGAGCAGCTCTCGGTGATGTGTGAATTAGCTGCGGAGTACGGAATTACGGTAACGCTGGAGGATTTTGACGACTCGGCCTCGCCCTGCTGCGATACACAGGGGTTGGAGCGGCTGATGAGATCCGTTCCGGGGCTTGGATTCACATTCGACACTGGAAATTTCGCTTTTGTGCTTGAAGACCCCGCAGAGGCATACGAGCGTCTGAAGCCGTATGTCGCACATGCTCATCTGAAGGACCGCAGCCGCGAGGCGTCGAGGCGCAGCGCCGACGGCTCCAACTCAAAGCCGGATCTGTCGGGGGCGGAAATGTACCCCTGCGAGACCGGAGGCGGTTACGTCGGTGTGGAGAAGCTTGTAAAGCGAATGCTCGCCGACGGCTATACCGGGGATTTTTCAGTTGAGCATTTCGGCGCTGTGTATCAGGCTGAATACATGCGCAGGTCGGCTGAGAACGTAAAACGCTGGATATCAGAGGTGACAAAATGATACGTGTACTTATCTGGAACGAATACCGCCACGAGAAATGCCAGCCGGAAGTCGCGAAAATATATCCGCAGGGAATGCACGCGGCAATCGGCGAGTATCTTATGCAGGACGAGGACATAATCGTGAAGCTCGCCTGCCTTGACGACCCGGAGCAGGGTCTGAGCGAGGAAGCGCTCGCGGAAACCGACGTACTCATCTGGTGGGGTCACATGGCGCATGACGAGGTAACTGAACGTTCGGTGGAGCGCGTCTGCCGCCGAGTCGGCGAGGGAATGGGGTTCATCGGACTTCATTCCGCACACCACAGCAAGGTGTTCAAGCGGCTGACGGGGACCTCCTGCAATCTGAAATGGCGCCACGGCGACCGCGAGCGCATCTGGGCAGTGGTGCCGTCGCACCCTATAGCACAGGGAGTTCCGGAGCAGTTTGAGCTTCCGATGGAGGAGATGTACGGCGAGCCGTTCGATATCCCGACTCCGGACGAGGTGGTATTTATGGGGTGGTTTGCCGGGGGAGAGGTATTCCGAAGCGGCGTGACCTACCGCAGGGGCGCCGGCAGGATATTCTACTTCCAGCCGGGTCATGAGGAATACCCCACATTCCGGAATAAAAATGTTCTTAAGATAATAAGAAACGCGGTTCACTGGGCAAAGCCGGAGCCAGGAACTCACCAGATCGAATGCACAAATCCGGCACCGTTGGAGGGTTGACTATGTTTAAAATGGACGACACTGTAAGAATAAGGAAAACCGGCGTTGTCGGCTCCATAACTGATATAAGCTGCGCGGGCGGCAGCACGGTTTACGTTATCGACACGGACACCGGAGACGATGAAGAAGGCGGATTCGGCGGTATGTATTCTGTTTTCTACTGCACCGAAGAAGAACTTGAAAAGGTGTGAGAACTAATAAAGAAGCGGTCGCATGTTCTGCGGCCGCTTTTTTGCAGTAATACTTATCTCTGGTGAATATTTCAGCTTCCTTTCTGAGCTGATCTGCGATGTTCTTATTGTCGTCCATTCGGCTGGAGATACGGTTCATATCCGCAACCAGCACCTGAGTGCTTTCAGCGGTGCCGGTAACTCCGTTCACGCCTTCCTTTATTGCGGTTGAGATACTGTCGATGGACTGCGCAATGCTCGTCATGTTTTTGCGAAGCTCCTCAGTTTTCGCCGTGAAATCCTCTATGGTGTTTTCTATGTGTTCCGCGTGTTCGCGATACTGAACGCCGGACTGCACGAAGTTCTCGAACTCAGGAAGGATCTGCTGCTGCATGTAGTCGAGAAGTTCGGTCGCGTGACCTGACAGGCTGTGTACCGCAGCCTTGACCGTGCCGTTGATGTGCTGGATATTATCCGCGGATTCCTTTGAGGATTCGGCAAGCTGGCGTATTTCGTCAGCGACTACTGCGAATCCCTTTCCGGCTTCACCCGCGCGCGCCGCCTCAATGGAAGCGTTTATCGCAAGTAGGTTGGTGTTGCGCGAGATCTGCTGTATCTGCTTTGTGAGGCTGTCTACCTGGTTTACGCTTTCGCTGGAAGCGATGTCGTCGCGGAGTTCATCCACCATTGTAGTTACCTTCTCGCGGGTAGTGAGCATATTGTTGCGCGCGGAATTCTCAATGCCCTCCGCATGCGCCTTCATTTCAATGCTGAACTGCGCTATTTCCTCGGTGCGTGCCGCAATGTCCGTCACTTCGGACTCGACATCTGTGGTATTCTGGTTTATCGCTGCTGCGTTCTCGGACATTTCCGCCATGGTTGCGGAAATCTCCTCGGTAAGCGCCGACATTGAAGCCGCGCTGTCCGTGGAGGTCTGCACGCTGCCGAGGACCTCGGAAACGACCTTCTCCATGAGCTGCGTATTTCCGGAGATGACCTTGAATATGCTCTGGAGCTTGTCCATAAACACGTTGAAGCCGTCGCGCACCGCCGCAAGCTCTCCGCTGCAGCGTACCTTAATACGGCGTGTGAGGTCGCCCTCGCCACGGTCGATGTCAGAAATAATTCCGCGTATCTCGTTCTTGACGGCCACCAACGGGCGTATCACGAACAGAACTACGACAGTCACGGCTGCGATAAACGCCGCTGCGCTCACCAGAATCAGCACCATAGTGAGCCGCACGGAATCCTGCGAAACATTGTTCAGATCGCTGCGCGCATTGTCGGCGCCGGCAGTCGCAGAGGCGATGAGCTTTGCTGCGACTGCTTCAACGTTGTCCGCACTGTCGGAAAGTTCGCCGTTTGCAAGCGCGTATGCCTTTTCGTTTTCTCCTGCGCCGCTGAACGCCAGCAGATCCGCGAGGTGATAGTTGAACTGATCGATTCCGTCCTTGAGAGCCTGGAAATTATCTTTGTCATCAGCGGAAACAAATTGTTCGTATTCATCGAGGGAAGCCGCAAGTCCGGACTGAGTATCGCGAAGCCCCTCCACGATATCAAGCATGGAATCGAGATCGGTTGCAACGATGTGCGACAGCGCCTGAGTGTGCAGCGACTGGGTGTCCTGACGGATCTCGCCGAGCGCTTCTATGCTCAGCATGCTGTTGTCCGCGATTTCGGAAGCGCTGTTGTTTACGCTTTTGATGTTCTTGTTAGAAACGATGTTCGACATTACCGACACTAATCCCAGAATCAGTACCGGAATAAGTATCAGGAGTATCATAGTTCCATGTTTTCTCATCACGGCACCCCCTTAATCAATTACCGAGGCGGTTATCTCTTTTACGAGATTATCTGCCATTTTCTGCGCACTCAGGTGTGATGGATTTCCGGCAAGTATGTTGTCTGCAAACTCCACGCAGGGGGTCCAGAACTTGTTGCCGACGCGCTGGAGCTTTCCGTACTCCGACTGAGCAATTACCGCCTGGATCGCTGCAACTTTTGAAACTGCGTCGGAAGCGGCGGCGTTCTTATTTGCAGGACCTATGTTGCGCTTTTCAAAGGAAAGCGTCTGGTTCTGCTCGTTTGTGAACCAGTCCGCGAGTTTGTGCGCCCATTCGAGGTGCTCGCTGTAGTAATTGACGCCCATCATTTTGAAGCCGGTGAACGACGCCATCTGCACCTGCTTTCCCGCGACCTGATAGGTGGGGAGCTTACATGCGCCGTAGTCGGAGCCGAACGCCTTTTCGACGTCGGTGCTGTTCCACACTCCGCTTATTGCGGCAATGATCTTTCCGGAAGCAAGCGCTGCGGGGAGGTCTCCGTCGGCACGGTTCACGAAAGCCGGGCTGGAGGTCAGCTCCATCATCCTATTCACTACATCGGCGCCCTTGATGGAATTATCCGTGGAGTTCCAGGTGCAGTAGTTGGTAACGCCGTCGTCGTTCAGCCCGAGTTCAAGCCCGGTGTTGCCGAAGAAAGAATACATGTACCAGCCGGAGTTGAACTCCATGCTGAATTCCTTGTTCTTTTCCTCGCAGACTTCCAGAATGCGTTCCAGTGAAGAAACGTCGCTTTCGTTCAGAAACTTCTTATTATAATAAAGAAAATATCCGTTGTCCGCGGTCATGGGGTAGGCGTACATAACGCCGTTTATGCTCGCCGCAGCTACCGACTCGGCAGTGTTGGCGGCGCTGACTTCTTCCTGGTTCGGAATAGCAGACAGAACTCCGGCGGCGGCCATCGCGGACAGCTGATCGTCCGGCAGGGGGAACACGTCGGCTCCGTTATGCACGTCGCCAAGGATAACGTCCTTCGTCTTGCTGTCAAGGTTCTGCTCGATGGTGATGTTGAATTCAGCCTCGCCGCGGTGAGCTTCCTTGAAGCTTTCGATCATTTCGTTCATCGTGTCGAAAGCGGCTTCTTCAGCCCAGACCTTCAGTGTTACCTGCTCGATTCCGTTGTCGTTCTGAGCTTCTGACGATGAGCCGGCGGTCTGCACGGGGGAATTCCCGGAGCAGGAACAGAGGCTCAGCAGTGAAGCGCATATCAGACATGTGAGTAAAGTTTTTTTCATGATTACTGCCCTCTTTCGTAAAATAATTGTTCACATTATTTCAATGCAAACAATATTATATTATACTTGTTTCACATGGCTTTGTCAATATGTTTGAGGCGAATTATGCTTTTAACGGCTATATGTTTTGCTGATAGATATTATATTTCACGATAAAAAACGATTACAGATTATAATAAATTCTATAAATTGTTAATTTTTTATCAACAATAGTCAATAAACAATATGTGGATATTGATATATCAGTACTACCAAAAATACATGATTTGCATAACCCTCATTGATACGTTTTGTATATCTAACATATTTCAAGCAAACAAACACAATATGTTGTACTTTAAAGAACAGAAGTCACAGCTTGTATTAAAAAGTTTTAGTAATTTTTTTGTAAAATCAGAAATTACTCTTGACTTTAAAGAATGTATGTGTTATAATATTGACAGGTTGGACAGACCAACATGAGGACAAGCCCTGCGATGGCAGAAAGTGCGGCGTCAGAACGAAACTAGCAGTAGTTTCAGAAGCGTCGTAAACAGCCTCACGGCTGCCCGCAAATAATATGGAGGTATTTTAGAGAATGGCAATGTTAGAACAGTGGAAAGGTTTTAAAGGCAAGATCTGGCAGGAAGAAATAAACACACGTGACTTCATCCAGAACAACTACACACCTTACGACGGCGACGAGTCCTTCCTCGCAGGCCCGGCTGACTCCACCAACAAGCTGTGGGGCAAGGTTCAGCAGCTCCAGAAGGAAGAGCGCGCCAAGGGCGGCGTTCTGGATATGGATACCCATATCGTTTCCGGCATCACATCACATGAGGCCGGCTACATCGATCCTGAGATGAAGGATCTTGAGAAGATCGTTGGTCTTCAGACTGATAAGCCCCTCAAGAGAGCATTCATGCCCTACGGCGGCATCAAGATGGCTGAAGAGGCTTGCACAACTTACGGTTACACACCGGATCCTGAGCTGCACAAGATCTTCACAGAATATCACAAGACTCACAACCAGGGCGTATTCGACGCTTACACTCCCGAGATGCGCGCTGTAAGAAAGAACAAGATCATCACCGGTCTTCCTGATACATACGGCCGCGGCCGTATCGTAGGCGACTACAGACGTATCGCCCTCTACGGTATCGACAGACTTGTAGAAGCAAAGCAGTACGACCTTGCTAACTGCGGCAACGGTAAGATGAGAGATTCCGTTATCCGTCAGCGTGAGGAGCTGGCTGACCAGATCCGCGCACTCAAGCAGATGAAGGTTATGGCTGCTTCCTACGGCTGCGATATCTCCAAGCCTGCTGCAAACGCACGCGAGGCTGTTCAGTGGACATACTTCGGCTATCTGGCTGCTATCAAGACCCAGAACGGCGCTGCAATGTCCATCGGCCGTATCTCTACATTCCTCGATATCTATATCAAGCGTGACATCGACAACGGCACTCTGACTGAGGCTGAGGCTCAGGAGCTCATCGACCACCTCGTACTCAAGCTCAGAATGGTTAAGTTCGCTCGTATTCCTTCCTACAACGAGCTGTTCTCCGGCGACCCGGTATGGGCTACACTGTCCATCGGCGGTAAGGGTCAGGACGGCCGTTCCATGGTTACCAAGAACGACTTCCGTTTCCTGCACACTCTCGAGAACATGGGCCCGTCCCCGGAGCCGAACATGACAATTCTGTACTGCGACAAGCTGCCTGATAACTTCAAGCGCTATGCAGCAGCTATCTCCGTTCGTACCTCCTCTGTTCAGTACGAGAACGATGACGTTATGCGTCCTGTTTGGGGCGACGATTACTCCATCTGCTGCTGCGTATCCGCAACACAGACCGGTAAGGAAATGCAGTTCTTCGGCGCTCGTGCAAACCTCGCTAAGTGCCTGATGTACGCTATCAACGGCGGTATCGACGCTAAGACCAAGGTTCAGGTAGGTCCTGCTTACAGACCGATCACATCTGAGTACCTCGATTATGATGAGGTTATGCAGAAGTACGACGCTATGATGACATGGCTCGCTTCCATCTATGTACACACTCTGAACCTTATCCACTACATGCACGATAAGTACAACTACGAGGCTGCCGAGATGGCTCTTATCGATACCAACGTAAGACGTACATTCGCAACTGGTATCGCAGGCTTCTCTCACGTTGTAGATTCCCTGTCCGCTATCAAGTATGCAAAGGTTAAGTGCATTCGTGACGAAGACGGTATCGTTACTGACTTCGAGATCGAGGGTGACTTCCCCCGCTACGGCAACGACGACGATCGTGCTGATGATATCGCCGTATGGCTGCTCCGCACCTTCCTCAAGAAGCTGAAGCAGTGCCACACCTATCGTGATTCCGAGGCTACAACTTCTATCCTCACTATCACTTCCAACGTTGTATACGGTAAGGCTACCTCCGCTCTGCCTGACGGCCGTAAGGCTGGCGAGCCGCTCTCTCCTGGTGCAAACCCCTGCTACGGTGCAGAGAAGAACGGTCTGCTTGCTTCCCTCAACTCTGTTGCTAAGCTTCCTTACGAGTGGGCACTCGATGGTATTTCCAACACCCAGACCATCAACCCCGATGCACTCGGTCACAACGAGGAAGAGCGCGTAACCAACCTGGTTAACGTACTCGACGGTTACTTTGATAAGGGTGCACACCACCTCAACGTAAACGTATTCGGTAAGGAGAAGCTCATCGACGCTATGGAGCACCCCGAGAAGGAAGAGTACGCAAACTTCACAATCCGTGTATCCGGTTATGCAGTTAAGTTCATCGACCTTACCAGAGAGCAGCAGCTCGACGTTATCGCAAGAACCTGCCACGATCATATGTAATTAATTCATAAGGCAATATAAAAGGACAGCGCTGCGCAATGCGGCGCTGTTCTACTATACTGACAAGGAGAAACCAATGAGTGAAATCAAAGGAAGGATACATTCCACCGAGAGCTTCGGCGCGGCTGACGGTCCCGGAGTACGGTTCATCGTGTTCGTGCAGGGCTGCCGAATGCGCTGCCGTTACTGCCACAATCCCGACACCTGGAGCATGGAAGGCGACGACACCACAGTTGAAATGTCGCCGGAGGAAATACTCAGCAAGGCGCTTCGCTACAAGAGCTACTGGAAGAACGGCGGTGGAATCACCGTCAGCGGCGGCGAGCCTCTCCTGCAGATCGACTTTCTGCTTGAGTTATTTAAGCAGGCGAAGGCCGAAGGAGTAAGCACATGCATTGACACCGCGGGAAACCCGTTCACCCGGGAAGAACCGTTCTTTTCTAAGTTTCAGGAGCTGATGAAGTACACAGACCTGCTGCTTCTTGACCTCAAGGAGATCAATCCGGAGCGTCATAAGAACATCACAGGCTTCGACAACGCGAATATTCTTGACATGGCACAGTACCTCAGTGAAATAGGGAAGCCAGTTTGGATCCGCCATGTACTTGTGCCTGACCTGTCCGATTTTGACGAGGATCTCGACAAGCTGAACGAGTTCATTAAGACCCTGAAAAATGTTGAGAAGGTGGAGGTTCTGCCTTACCACACCCTTGGCAAATTCAAGTGGGAGAACCTCGGGATAAAGTACACGCTTGAGGATACTAACCCGCCGTCTGCGGAGCGTATCGACAACGCAAACAAGAGACTCTGCGCAGGAAAGTACGCCTGTAAGGGCTGATTAAACTCTATATAAACGCGAACCCCCGGCAGCCTTTCGGCTGCCGGGGGTAAGTTATTCAGGCGGTGCGTTCATAGCTGATTTATCAGCCGATCGCAATGTACTTGTTCTGCTTCTCAGGGAGTGACTCTTTCTTGGGCACAGTAAGTTTCAGTGTGCCATTTTCGAACTTCGCACTGATGTCCTGCTCAGTTACTGCGTCGCCTACATAGAAGCTTCTTGAGTAGCTGCCGGAATAACGTTCGCGGCAGATGTACTTGCCGTTGTCGTCCTTCTCGTCCTTTGACGTGTTGTTTTCGGCGCTTACGGTGAGGTAGCCGTCGTTAAGCTCGGCTTTGATGTCCTCCTTCTTGACGCCCGGCAGGTCGATCATCAGATCGTAGCAGTTGTCGTGTTCCTTGATATCGGTTTTCATCATGCTGCTTTCGCTCTTGGTGAAGAACGGGTTATTGAAAAGATCGTCAAAAACATTGGTTCTCATGGTGGGCATTAACATAGGTCATTTCTCCTTTCGCAGGTTCTTGGGTCTGCGCTTGAATTTTATATTATGAACTCTGAGCGGTCCTCCGGAAGTATCCCTAGGCGGTGTGTACCTCCTTTGTTCCTATCTCTCTTTCGTTCTGGTTATAGTATAGCACAACTTTTTAGCACTGTCAAGGGTAGAGTGCTAATTTTCCTTAAAATGTCACATATTTCACGAAGTTATCATATTTTGGCGTGGCGGATTCATAGTATGCGCCGACGAAATAGCTTGGTTATGCGATTTGTTGATTATTAAACCGATTTATGTAAAACGGTGGAAAACTATTACTAAAACAGGAATACTTCTATTGACAATTTGGTTCGTTTGTGTTATACTGTAACAAACGTTACATATGTTATATATTGAAAGAGGAAGAACATGCCGCCCAAAGCAAAGTATACCCGCGAAGAAATAATAGAGACTGCGCTGAATATAGTCGCAGAAAAGGGAAAGTCCGCGCTCAATGCCAGGGATCTTGGCGCAGCGCTCGGGACTTCCACCCGCCCGGTGTTCACTGCATTCAAGAACATGAGCGAGCTTATTGAAGAGGTCAAGAAGGCGGCGATGAAGCGCTTTGAGAGCTATTCCAGGAACGAGCCGGGAGTGCCTGCGTTCAAGAGCGTTGGTATGCAGATGATCTCGTTTGCAACGAATGAGCCGAAGCTGTTTCAGGTGCTGTATATGAGTGAAAGAACTCAGACCGGAGATTTCGACGATCTGTTCAGCGAGCTCGGCGATACCGCGGGATACTGCATTGAATGCATAATGCGCGACTATTCCCTGAACCAGGAGGAAGCGAACTTCCTGTTCAGAAGCCTGTGGATATATACGTTTGGAATTGGCGTGCTGATAGCGTCAAAGGTGTGCAGGTACGAGGAAGAAGTTGTTTCGGACATGCTTACAAGGCAGTTTATGTCTGTAATGGGGCTTGTAAAATCCGGACGCGCGCTTTCTCCGCTTTCGGAGGTACTTCCTGCTCCTCCAGCTCCGCCAAAGAAATGATATAAACAACGAACTGCCGGAAACAATCCGGCAGTTTTTGAAATAATTAAGGTTCAGGAGCTTGTGTTGTCGTGCTCGTGTGATCTCGGCGCTTTTTTGAAAAGCTCCCGCAGACCGAATATCAGCAGAAACACCGCGTAGATTTTCCTTAACAGGTCGTTTCCGATGAAACTGGAAGCCACGGTTCCAAGAACAGCGCCTAGAATTCCTCCGGGGATCAGGCTGATCACCAGCTTTTTGTCGATAAATCCGGCGCGGATATGCATGATAACGGATATCAGCGCAATAGGCAGGAAAAACAGCAGGTTAACGCCCTGAGCCTCACGCTGCGGCATTCCGTCGTGGAGGGTGAGCCAGATCAGAAGCACGAACCCTCCGCCTAGTCCCATTGAAGCTATGACGCCCGAAAGCGCTCCGACTACAGCCTGAATCATGAGAAAAGCGACCTCAGCGCCGCCGCGCAGATGAGCGCTCCGAACAGCCGCTGGAGCCACGCTGCGCGTATTTTCCTCAGGAAGAACGCGCCTGCCAGCGCTCCTCCGGCACCCCAGGGAATGTAGCTCCATGCGGTGGAAAGGTCGATGCCGCCGCTGAACAGATAAGATACGGCGGCGGTAAGGCTCAGCACGAATATCAGTGCAACGGAATCAGCATGCGCGTGTTTCATGGAGTCGGCAGGGGAAAGTTCCGGCTGAATCAGACGCTGTTCGTGTTCAATTATGGGTACTGCGGCGACTCCGCCTCCGCTGCCAAAAAAGCCGTTCAGTAACCCGCAAATCATTCCCTCAAAAAAGTGTTTCATCATATCACCCTCTTTATTTTGTGCATATCTCTCCGCAATTTCCACGGAAATAAACGGAAAAGTGCAGCCTTGTAAGACTGCACTTTGATTTATGCGTTGACCTTTTGCCGGTTGTTCCATCGGTCGATGAATTCCACGAATTCCCGCTGCGGAATAGGCTTTGAAAAGAAGTAACCCTGTATGAAATCGCATTTCAGGTCCGAGAATTTCTTTACCATTTCCTCTGTCTCGATACCCTCTACTACGATCTCCATGTTCAGTTCTTTTATCATGCGGACTGTATTCTGAAGTATCGTCCACATTTTGCTGTTCTGATTATTTACGAAAGTCTTGTCAAGCTTGACGATTTTCAGCGGGAGCGCCGCAATGCGGTACATGTTTGAATATCCGGTGCCGTAGTCGTCGAGTGAGAACGTCAGCCCGGCGGCGCTGAGCTGTTCGAGGTTATCGGACATAACGCTCTGATTGTAGCTTGCCGCTGACTCGGTTATCTCGAGGTTGACCTGATTCGATGAAACGCCGTACCTGCTCATGGATTCAAGTATTGAGTCGGCAAGGCCGTGGTGCATGCACTGCGAAACGGACAGGTTGATTTCGATGTATTCCAGACCCAGCTTCTTGTATTCCGAGCTTGCTATGAACTGGAAAACCTCGGTCAGCACGTAATCTCCAATCTTATGTATCGCGCCGCTTTTTTCCGCGGCGGGAATAAATATCTCAGGGGAAATGAAGCCCTCTTTTTCGTCGATTAGCCTCAGCAGAGCTTCCGCAGATACAAAGCGTTTCTTTTCGATTGAGTATATCGGCTGGTAGTAAACATGGAACCCGTGATTTGCAAGGGCGCGTTCGATAATGCTGTCCATTCCGGTGAGGAGTGATACCATGCGCTTGACGGTGCTTCCGTCTGCATGGATAACCTCTCCGTTGTAGGGGAGCTTCTCGTGGAAATCCGTGCCGAATGATATCAGCGACTGGAAGTTGTCGATGTCCTCGGGACATTTGGCAAGGCAGACGTACGGAATAAGGTTCAGGTCGAACTTGTCGATTTTCACCGTCTGGTGGAGCGCATCGTTGATAAGGCTGGCGGCGTAGGCGCTGTGCTTGCATAGCCCGGTGAAGGAGTCGATGAGGTTTTCCGGACGCTGTATCATTACAGCTATTATTACTACGCCGACGGTGTTTCCGAATACCATCACCATGGTGTCAGTGAAAATTATCTTTGAAATGATAATACAGACCGTCACGGGAAGCATCATTATCAGAGCAATTAATTTTCTGGCAGTAAAGAGCCTACGGTAAATTATAATATACGCTATGCTTATCAGAATATTGATCCCCGCCATTGTAGAAAAGAAAGCGGCATCGTTGTGTACACGCCGTCAACAAATGTAAAGATGGAGTGCGTGAACAGATTTGACACAAGCAGTCCGATAACACCCAGGTATGGAAGTGTAAGCGCACACGCGGCGGCCTTGTTTGACGTGATCTTTTCCCATGTGCTTGTAAGGCTGATAACATACATGAGAAACAGCGGGGAAATGGTGTTGTATGCCAGTAAATAGAGCGTATGAGCCGAAGTGCGAAGCCTCAGGTTCAGCGACCCGGCGTTGTCCAGCACGACCGCCCATATATCGGCTGCACCGCTGAGGATCGTCATAATGACGAGTGCAATAAAGAAATGATTAGTTGTGCCTTTGGACATGCGCCGTGTAAACTGCGAGATCAGAATTATCACAAGGATAAGCAGCGCGGCTATATCTAAATGTATAAGTTTAGTCATATCTGGAATTCCTCTTATTTTTATCTGTACTAACTATATACATTATAACACGACACGAGTTTTTTTGCAACAGTTTAACTATGCGTAGGAAGACGATTTGTTAATGTTGCATAAAAATCGACTGATTTTGCAGGTTTTGACCTTAATTGACCTTACATAAAGCAATAAATTATCAATTAATGAGAATTATTAAAATAATAGTCAAATAAAAAGGAAATGTTCAGGCTTTGTAAACATTTCGGTGGATAGACGCGGTGGTGCTGGCAAATTCCGATGCGCTAAGCGGCCGTGTGGACATCAGCATTAGCGGAAGGGGCTTGGGATTACCGTAAAATGGCGGCTGAAAATAAGAACCATCGTTCAGTGTGAAGCCAAGTCGGCGGTAAAGCTGAACACGGCGGCGGGACAGTTCATCCTCCGGCGGCTCAACTTCAAGTACGACCAGCGAATCTCCGGATCGTTCCAGCAGAGAATTCATGACCGCGGAGCCGACGCCTTTCCCGCGGAGTTCCTCGGCGGAGGCAAAATGTTCAACGAACAGCGCGTTAATGTCGCGAAGATGATAGTAATTTATGAACGCGGCGGGGACGCCCTCGGGTTCATAGCACATGCAGCGGAATTCGTCACGGGTGAATTCCGAGCGGTGCAGGGCGTAATTACCCCGCTCACAGGGCGGGAACGAGTATTCAAGTATTTCAAATAAACGGTCGAATTTTTCATCGGAAATTGGAGATGTTTTGCTGTAGGTGATCAGATTTTCCATGCTGGCTCCTTTCTTCTATGGTAATATGATACCATAAAATAAACAGGATTTCAAGTGTCGGAATAAAATACAAGCAGGGTGAAATAGAATTTACGAGAATAAAACGCGGAGGTAATCACCATGCTGACACTACTTGAATTTGCATTGCAGAATCTGTTGTTTATCGGACTTCATCTTGACTCCAGGAGTTCATTCCCGAAGCAGCTCTCGCCAAAGGAAGAGGAGGAGTGCATAGCACTGATAGCTCAGGGAGATATGGACGCGCGCGGGAAACTCATCGAGCACAATCTGCGGCTTGTGGCATATATAGTCAACAAGAATTACCCGGAGGCAGTACGCGGCTGCCAGCAGGACGCGGATGACCTGATTTCTATAGGAACTATCGGTCTCATACGAGCGGCTGAAACCTTTGACTATACAAAGGGACGGCGGTTTTCGACATATGCTTCGAGGTGCATAGATAACCAAATAAAAATGCACTTTCGGAAGATAAAGCGCCAGCAAAGCGAGG
>OLNW01002020.1_pt1 | contig 18534 bp, 13 predicted proteins | sample 1672121 | NCBI WGS metagenome assembly OLNW01 (sample SAMEA3136648, study PRJEB25190) | human gut metagenome
TCCAACAGGAGTCAAGAAAGCTGCTATAGGACTGACTTTCGCACCCACCCACGCATTGTGTAAATCTTACATGGTACGTAGGTGGAGTTTTTAGTTAAAGAAATATCTTCCGAGTGGAATGTGGAGTATAATGATAGATTCAGTGGGGGTACTCCTAGCAGATGATAATCCGGATGAAATGATTGATGAAGCTGTAATGATTGTGGAAGACAATTATAAGGACCTGATGAGAAACTGAAGAATTAAAAGAGAAGGAAGGCGTTTGCTATTGCTAGACAGATGCTTTCCTTTTCTTATATTCTATTTAGTAAAAGATTCCTGCCCATATTGCGGTTCATAGACCTCTGTATAGGGAGGCAATGCAAGTACAGGACGCAGGCGATGTTCTTTCCGATATTCTTTTGGCGTACACTTATGATAAGTTTTGAATAAGCGATAAAAGGTCTGCTGGTTGTGATACCCGCATTCAATTGAAATTTCCATCATTCCAAGATCAGTAGTCATAAGAAGATGATCTGCATAATCAATTCGAAGAGAATTAATATAGGTACTGAAGCTTACTTTCAACACATTAGAGAAAATTCGTGATAAAGTACATTTTCCGATACCGAAATGCTTGGCAATAGTAGAAAGAGATATTTCTTCTCGAAAGTGTTTTCCTATATAAGTGATAATTTCATTAGAAAGATCACCCTGAGGAGCCTCTTTAATATCAGAAAGTATAAGTTTTGGAAAAATACGGCTCAACATAAGAGACAAAAGCGAACTGATCAGAATTTGATCGTAATCATCCTGATGAATTTCATACAGGCGCTTTTCTGCATATAAAATGTCTGGATGTATTTCTTCTGCACGGAGAACCGGATTTTTTGGATAATTGTTCATAAGCACTGTGGTATGCAACGGCAAGTAAGTTGGGTAGCAGTTTAAAATATGGAGTTCTGTATCTGATGTCCCAGAAAGTGTATGGTAGTCATGTGGAATATTGGGAAAAATGAACGCAAGATCACCTTGTTGTAAAAGATACTTTTTTGAGCCGATTTGCATTTCCACGCATCCTCGTTCGATTCTTACCAGTTCAAGATATTGATGTAAATGAAGCGGAAACTGAATAGGGTTTTTCTCACAGAAAAGTAAAAATAGTTCTCTTTTATTTTCATAAAACATGTGTCCACCTCTGTCTAGATATACTTAAATACAAACAAAAATACTGCAATAATTGTGAATTATATGTAAAAAATTATGAATCATTATAATATAAAACCTGTTATAATGTCAAACATAAGAACAGAGAAGTAGAAAAACTTGTGGTGGTTGCACAAGAAAAACAGAAAACGCGCGGCCTGTAGAGAAAACAACCAAACTGAATTAGATAAAAATTGTTAATGGATACGAGAAGGAGGATATTATGCGTAAAAACAGTAAAAAAGTCATTAGTGCAGTTCTTTGTACATCAATGTGTGCATCAATGTTTAGTGGTGTAGTAGCGAATGCAGAATCTGGAGCAACAATTGAGGTTGCTTATAATCTTACAACCGAAGATTTTTCTGTGTTTGAGCAGATTACAAAGGACTTTACCGCAGAGACAGGTATTAATGTGACAATCTATAATGGCGGCGATGATTATGAATCAGCGATGAAGACGAGAATGTCATCGGGAGATCTCCCGGATATGTGGACTACACATGGATGGAGCCTGATTCGTTACAGCGAATATATGATGAATCTGAATGATCAGGATTGGGTAGCAAATATTGATTCTGGACTGAAAGATGTTATTACCAACGATGATGGAGAGTTATTTATCCTTCCGATTACTCAGGCTGTTGTAGCTATTATGTATAATAAAGATGTTCTTGAAGCAGCAGGAGTGGATGCAACACAGATACGTACCTGGGAAGATTTTGATGCGGCATGCGCAGCAGTAAAAGAAAAAACAGATGCAGCTCCAATTGAAATTTGTCTCGGTGATGGATATGATTCCTATTCTCTGGAGGTTATCTGGCCAACATTACTCACAAATCCGGATTTGGCTGACAATTATGCAGAAGCTTTGCAGGATGGAAGTTTTGACTGGGATGCAAATGGAAAAGAAGGCATGCAGATGCTGGCGAACTGGTATGAAGCCGGTTATATGAATGAAGATTACGTAAGTTGCAAGAAAGATGATATCTGTAAGGCACTGGCAAACAACGAAGGAGCATTTACCTTATATTCAACCGAGATGATTCCGTCAGTTTTGGCGTACAATGAAAATGCGAATATCGGAATTCTTCCGGCACCAGCAAAGGATGAAAATGCAGCTTCCTACTTTGGAACAGGTGAAGGAAACTTCAGTTGCTTCGGTATCTGGAAAGATACAGAATATGCAGATGAGTGCAAACAGTTCCTTGAGTATCTGGCACGTCCGGAAGTAGCAGTAAAGATTGTTCAGATTGATGGTGGTATTCCGGCACTTACGACAATTGAATTGGACGAGACTGATAAGGCAGCTTATACAACAAATGCATTTAAGGAAGCCCAGACTCAGTTTGATGAAGATCTTACGTATGATAACTTTTTCGACCGTGAATATCTTCCGAGCGGAATGTGGAGCGTAATGGCAGATTCTGTAAGTACACTTCTTGCTGATGGAGATCCGGAAGGATCTATGGATGAAGCAATTATGATGGTTGCTGATAACTATAATGATCTGATGGGCAACTAAGACAAGAACTCCGGATAAGAATATCAGAGTGTGAGATTGCTCTGCACCCGGCGAGGCGTCTGGCGCCTTCCGGGTGCAGTTTTTTTGAGGAGAATATTTATGACGAAAAAAAGACTACAGAGATTGAACTGGTTTTATGTACCAGCAGTTGTTCTGATGATTCTGTTTATTGCGTATCCTCTTGGTAATGCCATTTATCTTTCATTTTTTAAATGGAATGGATATTCAGTAAAGAAAGATTTTATTGGAGTGCAGAATTATATATCCATGTTTAATGATAAGACCTTTGTTTCTTCTCTCAGAAACACATTATTGTATGGTTTTGTCTGCACATTTTTACAGCAGGTAATTGGTCTTGCAATGGCTGTCTTTTTAAATACGAAATTTAAAGGCCGTGGAATCGCGCGTACTGTAATTTATATGCCGGCGATGGTATCTGGTCTTGTAATGGGATATATTATGTACTTCTTTTTCCAAACGAAAGGCGGTGTCATGAATGATATTCTTTCGTCTATGGGATTGGCTACAGTAGATTGGCTTGGAAATGGGAATACAGCAATCGCAGTGATTATCTTTATTAACACATGGCAGTTTGTTGGTGTCAGCATGGTTATTTACCTTGCAGGAATTCAGGGCGTATCACAGTCTTACATTGAGGCTGCTACTGTGGATGGTGCAAATGCATGGCAGAGATTTCGGTTTATTACGTTACCGCTTCTGCAGCCAGCCCTTGCTTCGTCCATTATTTATAACTTGATCGGCGGATTAAAACTTTATGATGTAATTATTGCGTTGACAGATGGTGGTCCGGCGAAAAAGACCCATTCTCTTGCTACTTACATTGCGAATCGCTACTTCGATGCGGAGCGTGCAGGATACGCGGCGGCAATCGGTGTCTTTTCCTTTGTGATGATTATGGTGATTTCTATGATTGTCAATGGATATTTCCGTAAAAAGGAGGTCGATTACTAATGAGTATGACGAAAGAGGAAAAGAAAGAATATAAGAAAAAGTTGAAACAGATGAACCGGGAAGAAGTAGAGCATTACAAATTTCAAAAGAAGGACTGGTGGAAGTATCTGATTGCATTGGGACTCTTGTTCATTTATCTGTTTCCATTTTACATTATTATCAATGTATCTTTGAAATCTTTTGCAGATACGACATCAAGAATACAGTTTCCAAATCCAATTTACTGGGAGAATTTTAGAAAAGTTATCGAAGCCGGTGATATTTTTGTAGGTATAAAGAACAGCATGATTATTACGGTATTTGTGTTGCTGGTTGAGATTATACTTGGCTGTATGGCAGCATATGCGTTGGCAAGAAATCAGTCCAAGCTGAATGAGGTTGTGCGAAGTCTGATTATGTCTGTTATGATGATTACGCCATTGACGATTTTAGTAGGTGTATATTCTACAATGTCTAAGATTAATGCGACATCTACCTATTGGGGAATGGTATTGCTGCTATCTTCGTTTGGATTGCCACTGGTAATATTTCTTTATACAAACTTTATTTCGTCGATACCGGTTGCATTAGATGAAGCAACTGCAATTGACGGGGCGACAAATCTTCAGATATTCTTCCGCATTATTCTTCCTCAGTTAAAGAGTGTTACTATAACGGTTATTATTTTACAGGGTGTCAGTGTCTGGAATGAGTATACATACTCGTATTATTTCCTTCAGAAAACAGAAATGCGCACGATTACGCTTGTAATAAAAACATTCTTTTCTGCAGTTTCAAATGATTATGGAGCTGCTGCAGCAACCGCAGTTATCGGAATGGCACCGCTGATTATCCTCTATTTGTTCCTGCAGAAATATTTCATTCAGGGACAGGTGGACAGTGCCATTAAGAGCTGATGGAATTGTATCAAGTATCGGGCGGATTATGAATATTTATCTGACGGATGTGTCAAAAGCGAACCTTCCACAGTGTGTGAGAAGGTTCCTTTTAAAATAATATTTTTACGGAGTTAGACAAGCTTTTGGCTTTTATTCTTGCGAGCAACGAGCCAAGTAGTCATGTTTGCATGGATATTTCATTCATGTAGTTTTACTGTTGGGGAGCGGCTGGCTTGGACTGCTAACTATAATCAGACTTCAGAAAAGGAGCAAATTATGCAGAACATTAATATCAAAGAAAATGGACTTACAGTGGAATTCGGAATCCGTGAGGATGGTATTGTAGAGCTTCTGGATTTTACAGCAGAAGATGTGGCGAACGCCAAGACGACACCGACCGATCCGGAAGCGATCTTTCCGGTTGTTGAGGTGCAGGTGACTGGAAAAACAACACGGCACATGCATGCATATAAACACAATGCCGGAAGTGCATCGTTCGATTTCAGGTACGACACACACAGCCTGAAGGAGACTGCAAATGGTAAAGAATTGGTTCTTCAGATGAAAACCGGATATGGCCTTGAGGCAGCCTATCACATGCAGTTTTTTAACGGAATTCCGGCCGTGCGGACGTGGACGGTGTTGACCAATGCAGGTATAGAGGATATCGGGCTGGAGTATGTTTCTTCCTTTATTTATCAGGGCGTGTCTGGCAACGGTGGGCAGCCATATTATAAAAAAACAGAGATTTACGTGCCGAACAACAGCTGGTCTGACGAAGCACAGTGGAATAAGCATGCGGCGATAGACCTGAATTTGACCGGAATGGAGACGGATGGTTTCAACTGCCCGGGCTTTGGCATGAACCGCTTCTGGTATGGAAGCAACAGCTCCTGGTCGACCTGTGAGTATCTGCCGATGGGGTATGCACAGGATACGGAGACCGGTGAGATGTATTACTTTGAGATTGAAAGTTCTGGACAGTGGCATGTAGAATATGGTTCCGGGCTTGGAAAGCGGCTCTATGTGGCACTTTCCGGACCGACGGAGAGTGAGCAGGGCTGGTGGAAAAACCTGAAGCCAGGCGCTTCCTTTACAACGATACCGGCTGCATTTGGAGTCGTAAAAGGTGGAATCAGTGAGGCGACAGCGGCATTGACGAGATATCGCCGTGCGATCCGCAGACCGAATACCGATGATGTGAAGCTGAACGTTGTATTCAATGATTATATGAACTGTCTGATGGGCGATCCGACCGATGAGAAGGAGCGTGCGATCATTGATAAGGCAGCGGAGATGGGCTGTGAATATTATTGTCTGGACTGTGGCTGGTATGACAAGGGCTTCTGGTGGGATCGTGTTGGTGAATGGAAGGAATCTCCGGAGCGTTTTCCGAACGGCCTGAAATCCATTTGTGAGTATGTGAACAGCAAAGGCATGAAGATGGGGCTTTGGCTGGAAATTGAGGTCATGGGAATTGCCTGCAAGCTGGCAGATACTTTGCCGGATGATTGGTTCATCTGTCGTCATGGAAAGCGCCACGCAGACAATAAGCGTTATCTTCTGGATTTCCGGAACCCGGAAGTGCGAGATTACTGCAGAGGTGTCGTTGATCGTCTGATTCGTGATTATGGTGTAGAGTATTTTAAGGTAGACTATAATGTGACGATGGGATATGGAAGTGATCTGAACTCTGACAGCTGCTCAGATGCGATCATGGAGCACTATCGTTGTCTGCATCAGTGGTATGCAGATCTGTTTCGCGATTATCCGGATCTGGTTATCGAAAACTGTGGTTCCGGCGGACAGCGGATGGACTATGGCATGCTGGAACTTCTGAGCCTGCAGTCGACGAGCGATCAGACGGACTACCTGCACAATTCACACATTGCGGCAAATGTGGCGAGCGCAGTGACGCCGGAACAGGCCGGTATGTGGGTATATCCATATGAGGATAACGAAGAGCATGTTATTTACAATATGGTAAACGGGCTTCTGCTCCGTCCATATATCAGTGGCATGGTCTGGAAGATGAGTGATACCGGAATGAAGCGTATGCAGGAAGGGATTGCACTTTATAAAGAGATTCGCAGTGATGTAAGAGACGGTGTTCCGTTCTTCCCGCTTGGATTTGGACACATCAGGGATAAAGCACTTGCCTATGGAATCATCAATGGAGATGTCGCATATCTGGCGGTATTTACTCCGGCAACGGATGAGGTCGAAATTCCTCTTACCATCGAAAAAGAGATTGCAGAGGTTTCCGTCATTTATCCGAAAGAGCAGCTCTGCGAGTATTCGTATGAGAATGGCGTGTTGCATGTGAAGATGCCGCAAAAAGCAGCAGCGAGATTGTTTCGAATTCAGCTGAAATAATTTTATAGATATATGAAAATATGGTAACATGAGAAGTGAGCCCTGTGCCATACTGAAGTTATCTTTTATATAAGGTCGATGAACACAAAGCAAAATATTTACAAGGGAGCACAAAAATGAACAAAAACGATTTTGCAAAATACCCGCCGATGGGCTGGAACAGCTGGGACTGTTATGGCGCGGCGGTGACGGAGAAGGAGCTGCGGCAGAATGCAGACTATATGGCGGAGCATTTGAAGGAGCATGGCTGGGAGTATGTCGTCTGTGATATCCAGTGGTATGAGCCGACAGCCGATACGAGCCATTATCACAATTTCGCGGATCTGTGCATGGATGAGTATGGACGGGTGATCCCGGCGCCGAACCGGTTCCCGTCTGCAGCAGATGGAAAAGGCTTTGGACCGATCGCAGAGTATGTGCACAGCAAGGGGCTGAAGTTTGGTATCCACATTATGCGTGGCATTCCGCGCCAGGCAGTACATCAGAATACACCGGTAAAAGGAACGTCCTATATGGCGAGACAGATCGCGCATCCGGCTTCGATCTGTGCATGGAATACGGATATGTATGGTGTGGATGCGACGAAGCCAGGTGCTCAGGAGTATTATGATTCAATTATTGAGCTGTATGCTTCCTGGGGCGTGGATTTTATTAAGGTCGATGATATCTGCGTCAAATATGGGCAGGCAGGTAATGAAAATACAATACAATACGGTGGAGATGAGATCGAGCTGCTGCATAATGCGATCCTGCACAGCGGGCGCGAGATCGTGCTCAGCCTTTCGCCGGGACCGGCAATGCTGGAGCAGGCGGAGCATCTGAGGGCAAACGCAAATATGTGGCGGATCACAAATGACCTGTGGGATTCCTGGGGGAATATCATGGAGATGTTCGGACGGTGCGACAGCTGGAGTCCGTATGTATCTGAGGGATGCTATCCGGATTGTGATATGATTCCAATCGGACATCTGTCCATCCGTGGCTGTGAGCATGGGCTTTTGGAGCGCTGGACCCGTCTGACAAAAGCTGAACAGCGGACGTTGTTCTCACTTTGGTGTATTTTTCGGTCACCGTTGATGCTCGGCTGTGAGCTGACGGATGTGGATGAGTGGACGATGAGCCTTTTGACAAATGATGCGGTGCTCGGACTGACGAAGCACAGCCACGGTGCTCATCAGGTGCTCAGAACATTCGATTTCATCGTATGGCAGGCAGAGGGCGAGCACGGAGAGCAGTATGTGGCGATGTTCAACATCGCAGGCTGGCCGGATACATTCAGCGTGAGCACGGAGAAGCTTGGCCTGGAAGGCGCCTGGGAAGTCACTGATCTGTGGACCGGCGAGAAAGAGGGCACTATTGATCGCACGCTGACGGCGGCGGTTGAGACGCACGGTGTGAAGCTGGTGTGTCTTAAAAAAGCGTAATTTAATAAGCTGCGAAGCGGATTGCGAATATTCGCTTTAATCAGGCATGTATTCTAGAGGGCTCCTGCGGGAGCCTTCTATTATTATGGTTTTGCATACTTTCCAGTATTTGCTCATTTATAGAACATAAATATCGGTGTGCCGGCTGATCGGAAGCAAATAGTGGGAGCGATTGACGCGCTTCCGGAAAATAAGGTATGATAGGTAGTAAGAGTAAAAACGAAAGGAAACGTTTTATCATGAATCGAATTTTAATGCTGAGCACAGGTGGGACGCTTGCTTCCTCCCACAGTGAGAATGGGCTGGCGCCGGGACTCCATGGAAATGATATTCTGGATCGAATTTCCGGGCTGACGGATGGATTTCTTGTGGAGGAAGAGGAATTGTTCATGCTGGACAGCTCCAATATGCAGCCGGAGGAGTGGAGTGCGATCGCCCAAAGGGTTTATGAGCGGCGAAAAGCATATGACGGGATTGTCATTATCCATGGGACAGATACGTTAGCTTATACGGCGAGTGCACTCTCATTTGCACTGCAGCAGATCGAGATTCCGGTCGTGCTCACCGGCAGTCAGGTTTCGATCGAGAATCCGATTGCGGATGCGACAGAGAACTGCCGGGCAGCACTTCATATGGCGGCGAGCCATTGTCCGGGGGTATATGTGGCATTTAACCGGAAGATTATGCTCGGAGTACGGGCGAGCAAGGTGCGGACACGTAGCTTTGATGCATTTGAGAGCATTGATTATCCGTATGCGGCGCGGATCAACAGTGGCGGACTGCTCATCAATCCGGAGATGAAAAAGCATAAAGGCGGGGAATGTGTGCTGCGGGAACGCTTTTGTACGGATGTCTTTTTGCTGAAGCTGTTTCCGGGTATTTCGCCGGATATTTTTTCAAGATTGCAGGAGATGGGCGTGCGTGGTATTTATATAGAAGCATTTGGTATCGGTGGACTGCCGTTTGAACGTAGAAATCTGACGGATGTGATCGGAAGAGCAGTGGCAGACGGGATGATCATTGCAGTCGGCAGTCAGTGTCTGTATGAGGGCAGCGATTTTACCGTATATGAGGTCGGGCGCCAGGTGCTCGCACAAGGGGTAATCGAGACAGGGAACATGACTTCTGAGGCGGCGGTTACGAAGCTGATGTGGGCGCTTGGACAGTACCGGACGCCGGAAGAGGTGAAAAGCGTTATGCAGCAGAATCTGCTCGGGGAGATGGGAAATACGATGAACTGGTGTGAGTAACTTCCGGCTTTACACAAATAAAGGAAGAGCGTATAATTAGAAAGAATGCATGCCTGTTTGGGTGTATGCAACTAAGTAGAAGGGGAAAGTGAACTATGAGAAAGATTCTCAGACACATGAAGGAGTATCGGAAGGAGTCCGTCTGTGCACCGATGTTTAAATTGCTCGAGGCACTCTTTGAGCTGTTTGTACCGCTTGTCATGGCGCGGATCATCGATATCGGTATTGCGAATGGCGATCGCGGGTACATTGTGAGGATGTGCCTTGTCATGGCAGCACTCGGGCTGATCGGACTGATCTGCTCCATTACCGCACAGTATTTTGCGGCAAAGGCTGCGGTCGGATTTGCGGCAAAGGTGCGACACGAACTGTTTGCACACATTCAGAGCCTGTCTTTTTCAGAGATGGATGTCTGTGGTACTTCAACCTTAATTACGCGGATGACAAGTGATATCAATCAGGTGCAGTCAGGTGTAAACCTGTTTTTGCGTCTGTTTTTACGTTCACCGTTTATCGTGTTCGGCGCGATGGTGATGGCATTTACAATTGATGTAAAAGCGGCCATGATTTTCGTTGTGGTGATCCCGATTCTTTGCGTCATCGTATTTGGTATTATGCTGGCGAGCATTCCGCTGTATCGGAAGGTGCAGGAGCGTCTGGATCGCGTGACCGGAATGACGCGGGAAAACCTGCAGGGCGTGCGTGTCATCCGTGCGTTCCGCAGAGAGGAAAAGGAGATCGAGACATTTGAGCAGGGAAATGAAGCGCTCGTCGGGATTCAGGTATTATCCGGACGGATTTCTGCATTGATGAATCCGCTGACCTATGTGGTGATCAACGGCGGTCTGCTCGTGCTGCTCTATACCGGTGCGATCCGGGTCGACGGCGGATTTATTACGCAGGGTGCGGTCGTGGCGCTTGTTAACTACATGTCACAGATCCTGGTGGAGCTGGTCAAGCTGGCGAACCTGATCATTAATGTAACGAAGGCGATTGCCTGCGGTAACCGGATCGGTGCGATCATGGATCTGGAGCCGGATGTTGTATCCGGAGCCGAGGCGTCAAAGACGGAAACAGCCAATGAGAAGAAAGGGAATGTTCCGGCAGTGGAGTTTGATCATGTCAGCTTTCGGTATAAAAATGCAGGAGCAGATTCCCTGACCGATATCACCTTCCGGGCGATGCCGGGTGAGACGATCGGAATCATCGGAGGTACCGGTTCCGGAAAGTCCTCGCTTGTCAGCCTGATTCCACGTTTCTATGATGTGCGTGAGGGCTGTGTCCGGGTAAACGGAACGGATGTAAGGGAGTACCAGCTGGATGCTCTGCGCAATAAAGTCGGCATGGTCATGCAGAAGGCGGTGCTCTTTGCCGGGACGATCCGGGACAATCTGCTCTGGGGTAATGAACATGCGACCGAGGAAGAGCTGCGTGAGGCGATCCATGCAGCACAGGCAGACGAGGTAGTATTCAAAGGAAAAGGCGGATTGGATGCAGTCGTGGAGCAGGAGGGACGGAATTTCTCCGGCGGACAGAAACAGCGTCTGACGATCGCGCGTGCGCTCGTGCGCCATCCGGAAATCCTGATTCTGGACGACAGTTCCTCGGCACTGGATTTTGCGACCGATGCAAGACTGCGTCAGGCGATCCGGGATCTTGCCGGAGAGCGGACGGTATTTATTGTTTCCCAGCGTGCATCAACGATTCAGTATGCGGATCAGATTCTTGTGCTGGATGACGGTGCGATCGTTGGTATGGGACGGCATGAGGACCTCCTTGAGAGCTGTGAGGTTTATCAGGAAATATATTATTCTCAGTTCCCGAAGGAGGATGCACAATGAAAAAGCAGGCAGGACAAAAGGAAATCATAAAAAAAGTACTGGAATATATCCGGCCGCAGTGGTTTCGGGTGCTGTTGTCGCTTTTGATGGCAGTCATTTCGGTGGCGCTGACCTTATATCTGCCGGTGCTTACCGGACGGGTTGTGGATCATATTTTAGGACCGGGCAAGGTAGAATTTACTGAGATTATTGCAATTCTGCGTACGATGCTCATTGCTATTTTGCTGACGGCGGCGGCGCAGTGGATCATGAACATTGCGAATAACCGTATCGTTTATACAGTGACGAGAAGCATTCGGGAGGAGGCATTTCAGAAGATCGAGATTCTTCCGTTAAAATATCTGGATGGGCATTCCACCGGAGAGATCGTCAGCCGGATCATCGCCGATGTCGATCAGTTCGCGGACGGACTGCTGATGGGCTTCACACAGCTCTTTACCGGTGTGGCGACGATTGTCGGGACCTTATTTTTCATGCTGTCGGTCAATGCAGGTATTACGGTAGTGGTTGTCGTACTGACACCGATATCGTTGTTTGTAGCAAACTTTATTGCGAAGCGGACGTATTCGATGTTCAAGCTGCAGTCGGCGACGCGTGGTGAACAGACGGCGCTCATCAACGAGATGATCGAGAACCAGAAGGTCGTGCAGGCATATGGGCAGGAAAAAAAGGTGCAGACCCGTTTTGATGAGATCAACGGACGGTTGGAAAAATATTCCTTACGCGCCATTTTCTTTTCATCCATCACCAATCCGGCGACCCGGTTTGTCAACAGCCTTGTCTATACAGGAGTCGGTTTGACCGGAGCGTTTGCGGCAGTACGCGGTGTGATGACTGTCGGACAGCTCTCTGCATTTTTGTCTTATGCGAATCAGTATACGAAGCCATTTAATGAAATTTCCGGTGTTATCACAGAGCTGCAAAATGCGATTGCATGTGCGGGCCGGGTGTTTGAACTGATCGATGAGGAACCGCAGATTCCGGATCCGGAGCCTGCAAAATCGCTGCCGGAAGATGACATGGGCCATGTCAGTCTGGAACATGTGGCGTTCTCCTACACACCGGAGAAAAAGCTGATCGAGGATTTTAATCTGGATGTAAAAAACGGCGAGATGGTAGCAATTGTCGGTCCGACCGGCTGTGGAAAGACAACGCTGATCAATCTGCTGATGCGGTTCTACGATGTCGATTCGGGTTCCATCCGCATAGGCGGTACTGATATCCGGGATATGAAGCGCGAGATGCTGCGGAGTGGCTTTGGTATGGTGCTGCAGGATACGTGGCTGCGCAGCGGTACGATCCGCGACAACATCCGGATGGGACGTCCCACGGCAACGGATGAGGAGATCATTCAGGCAGCGAAGGAAGCACATGCGCACAGCTTCATCCGCCGTCTGCCGGAAGGATACGATACGATGATTACTGAGAACGGAGGCAATCTTTCACAGGGGCAGAAGCAGCTGCTTTGTATCGCGCGTGTCATGCTGGCACTTCCGCCGATGCTCATCCTCGATGAGGCGACCTCCTCGATTGATACCCGTACCGAGATCCGGATACAGAAGGCATTCAACACGTTGATGGAGGGTCGTACGAGCTTCATCGTCGCCCACCGTCTTTCAACCATCCGCAACGCAGATGTTATCCTTGTCATGCGCGACGGTAACATCGTCGAGCAGGGCACCCATAAGGAGCTGCTTGCACGGAACGGATTTTACGCGGAGATCTATAACAGTCAATTTGTTAACACCAGTTCAGAGCAGCAGCAACATGCAAAATAGGGCTGAGATGCCGCAGGCATCGGATAGCGCGAAAAGCGTGTTTGCGGCCTGTGCTCTGAACGTCCGGAAAAAATGAAAGGAGCCCCCATGACAAAAGACATGACAAGCGGCAATCCGCTCAGACTCATCATTGGATTTGCAATTCCGATGTTTCTCGGAATGCTGTTTCAGCAGTTTTACAGTATGGTGGATACGGTAGTGGTCGGAAAATTCCTGGGAGTAGGACCGCTTGCCGGTGTGGGGGCGACGAGCTCCCTGAACTTTATGGTCATCGGATTTTGTACCGGAGTCTGCAATGGCTTTGCAATTCCGGTGGCGCAGATGTTCGGTGCAAAGCGGGACAGTGAATTGCGCAAATATGTAGCGAACAGTACATGGCTGTGCATTTTCTTTTCTGTTGTGCTTACAACACTGGTCGTAGGGTTCTGCCGACCAATCCTGACTCTGATGAATACCCCGGAGGATATCTTTGAATATGCGTATCTGTATATCGTTATTATCTTTCTTGGGATTCCGTTTACATTTCTTTACAATATCCTTGCTGCGCTGATCCGGTCACTTGGAGACAGCCGGACGCCAGTCGTTTTTCTTGGTGTGGCATCGCTGATCAACATTGTGCTGGATATAGTATTTGTCATTGTGCTGCATATGGGAGTGGAAGGACCGGCGATCGCGACGGTGATCTCCCAGGGCCTTTCCGGGGTGATTTGCCTCTGGTACATGAAGCGGAAATTTGAGATTCTTCGTATATCCAAAGAGGAGTGGAAGCTGCGTGGTACCTACATAAAGACGCTTTGCTATATGGGCATACCGATGGGACTGCAATATTCCGTCACAGCGATCGGTACGCTCGTTATCCAGGCAGCAGTCAATGGTTTTGGTTCTTTGACGGTAGCCGGTGTCACAGCAGCGCAGCGTATCAATTCCTTTATCAGCTGTCCGGTCGAGTCGATCGGCGCGACGATGGCGCCATACAGTGGACAGAACATGGGTGCCGGAAAACTGGACCGGGTTGGCAGGGGACTGAGGGATGCATCAATTCTGGGATTTGCTGTATCAGCGGTACTCTTTGTAATCGTTTTAATGACCGGTAAACAGCTTTCTTTGATCTTTCTGGATACGGCAGATGACAGAGTCATCGCCTATTCCTACCAGTTCCTTGTGACGACCGCGGCTGGCTATTTCCTGCTGACGCTGGTAAATGCAGTGCGGTTTACGATTCAGGGAATGGGATTTTCCGTCTTTGCGATTACATCCGGTGTACTGGAAATGATCGCACGTACCCTCGCGGGACTTGTACTCGTACCGCTGATCGGTTATACCGGAATCTGTCTGGCTCATCCGCTGGCATGGATTTTTGCAGATTCATTTCTGATACCGGCGTTTTTCTATTGCAAGAAGAAGGTTCAGAGGCTGTATGATTGAATAACGGCGCGTCGCATTCTCGTTACTTCAGTGATGAGTTAGACGCGCAAATTTTTTGTTAAAAGCAGAGCATGTGGATGAAATAATCTATTTTTTGCCCATTTTTGGAAAAATAAAAATACCAGTATCCTGTGCTCTTAAAAGAATACAAGATACTGGTAGCATGAGAAAATTTGCTCTACTTTTTGGAAGTCATTTTACATATACTCTGACAGAAAAAGTTGATTACGAATATAAGTTAAAGAGGATAAAACGGTTTCCTCAGCCCTTTTCGTACAGCGCCTGAATCTCCACCGCCGTCAGCGCACCGAAGTACACGTTGACGTTGTCGAATTTGGCGTCTTCTACGTCCTCGTCATCCCAGATCGCGCCGCTGCCGACCATGACATTTTTCGCCTGAGAAATGCCGGTCTTGTTTTTGCGGAAGCAGTCGGTCAGGTCTTTCGTCTCCTCGCCGATCAGCTCGCCGTTCAGATAGACGCGGATACCCTGAGGATCAACGGTATAAGCGACGTGCTGCCACACACCGCGCTCGCCGTTTGTTGTGAGCAGTGCGCCCTGCACATCACTGTAAGCATTGGCATTAATGCGGGCGATCAGATTTGCGCCGATGCGGGTCAGCGGATACTGGTTGTTGGCATCTGCCTCGAACAGTGCGCTGTGTTCAAAGGTCGCTTCGCCGATGTTCACCCACATCGCTACGGTGTAGCCAGCTGGCTTGATGTCGGATAACGTGTCCTCCGGGAGCTTCAGGTAGTTGACATTCTTGGCCGCCGGCTCATTCGTAACCTGAAGGACATTGCCACGTGTCTCATCGGATACGATGGAAGCGGAGCCGATCAGGGAAGCCGTCTCACTTCCGGTGGAATCGGCATCCGGTGCGATGGCCCCGGCAGCATCTGCCGCCGTCTCAAAGTCGAAGCCATAGATCAGGTATGGATTCTGACGAACGGTGACTTTGTATGTCTCCTCTACGGTAGTATCTCCATAGGTGATCGTGGCAGTCAGCTTTGCGCGCGCATCTTCCTCTGCCTGCGGTGTCACAGCACCGGTCTCGCTGATGACTGAAGCATCAGAGGTTGCCCAGGTCACATCTGCACCGAGGACAGAAGTCGGAAGTTCTAGGTTCTCTCTGGTTGCAGCCGGGATCATCTGGCCGATCGCGATTGCCGCCATGTTTGCCAGCATCTCGTTGTCATTCATATCAATCATACTGCCCCAGATGCTTGCATTGTTGTCGCCGATTGCGGAGAAGGTCATGACCGGGGTGGTATCAGAATTTTCCTTCAGCTGACGGAAGAAGAATCCCTTGTAGGTGACATCATTCATTTCGATCGTGAGATAATCATAGCCGTGTCCGGAGTCTGTTTTTGTCCAGGTACCGGAGGCTGCGCCGGATACGGTGCCGTCCTCATTTAAGGTGAGCATCTGTGTGTTGAGCATGTCGCCGCTCGTCTTTGTGCCGTGATCGATAAATTCATAGGAGCCGACGACCTCGCTGGTTTCATAATTTTCCGGCTGTTCGCCGCGGTATTCATAGACTGCGGTGGTTGGCCACTGATCCTCATTTAAGAACTGCTGATGAACGCGCACCTCATGTGCCTCAAGCTGCGGATCCATGTCAAAACGCTGATGGTAAACGAGGTAGCGCAAGCCATCCTCGTCGATCAATGCAGAGTTGTGTCCGGCTGCGCGTTTGCCGATCTGGTCATAGAAGCTGTAGTTTCCGATCAGTTTGATGCCGTAATTGTCATTGTTCTCGCCGCTCTCGGAAGCATTTCCTCCTGCAGCATCGACATACGGCCCGGTCGGATTTTCGGAGCGGAAGAGACGCATGTTATATCCGCCTTCAGCGGTCAGGCCGCCGTAAGTTTCGTACAGATAGTAATAGCCGGTTTCAGGATCATACTGGATATAAGGAGCCTCGCCGGACTGATGGTTGCCGCCTGCAAGGTGCACGCCGAAGTAGCGGTCCACGAAATTGCCGGAGACCTCATCGGTGGAGTCGACACCCGGATAAATGGCTTCGCCGGTTGCAGAATCGAGCTCGAGAAGGAACAGTCCGCCGGACCAGGAGCCGTAGGACATATACAGCTTTTCGCCGGATGCATCAAAGAAAAGGTTCGGGTCGATCGCATTCGGCGCATACAGATGGTTCCAGCCACCGGTTTGATCGAACCAGTTGTCACTGATCTCATCGATGCCGCCGTTTTCACTTCCCTTTTCCAGAAGCGTATTCAGGTTTAGATAATCATTGTCCCATTTCGTATTGCGGGAGCTGTTGCCATCGACGGCGCCGGTCTTCGTAAAGCCGGAATAAATGATTGTGTCTACATAAGTATAAGTACCGTCGAACGTCTTGGAGACGAGATAGCTGATGCAGGAGCGTCTCCAGGTCGAAGAGGTGCAGCAGTACAGCATATATGCGCCGGTGCTTCCATCATCCCATTTATAGTAAGGATTCCAGATCGCATCCGGAGCCCAGATCGCATAGCCGCCGATGCAGTCTCCGTCGTTGTAGCCGGCCCACTGAAACGGTTTCTCAAACGTTTCCTTCAGATTGCCGTAAAATGGCGTGTTTTCCGGATTACCATAGTCGCTGTTCAGCTGCGTCCACTGGATCAGATCCGAAGAACTCGCGGAAGCGGTGTGGGAGCCGAGCACATAGTACATGCCGTCTGCTTTTACGATGGACGGATCATGTACGCTCACGCGGGTCGGCGTTTCCGGTGTATCCGCAGTCTCGTCTGTATCTGTGAGCTCGGAGGAATCCTCGATCGCGATGGTTTCTTTCTGAGCGGAAGCGTCCTCTGCTTCGGTGTCAATTTCGATCACATCGTCATCCTCTACGACGACATCCACAGCATCCGAAGCATCGGCCTCTGTCACCAAAGCCGCGTCCTCGACGATGATTTCATCTGCAAACGCCGGGATGGAAGCCGTACAAGAGATAGCGGCACATAAGGCACCCGGCAGGACAAAACGGTACAGGTACTTTGCCCGAAGAGATTTGTTTTTCATAAATACTCCTTTCTTCTTTTAGAAAAACCTAAAATAATATAGATAAATCTATTATATACGAAGCATGAAAGGATAGCAAGAGAGATTCGGGTAAAATGCTGTGAGACTTTATGAAAGAAAAAGATATGAAACGTAGAAAAGCTGAAAAACAGGCAGAATTATCAGAAAAAAAGGTCAGAATGCCAATGCTAAGCAAAAAGAATAAAATAAAAATAAAGTGATTGCTATTTTTTCCGGCAATGCTATACTGGATTTGCAGGTTTAATTATCTGGTATGATGCCTGCGAATTGCTCCGCTGCGAAGCAGCTCCCGCAATTCTACAAACATTCGAAATCCGCTGATTTACTACGTAAATCGCTACTTTCTCATGTTTGGCGGGTCCCAAGTTCAAAAGCCTTATCATGCAAGCATGAACGGCTTTTTGACCTTTTGCCCCTGGCATCATTATCTCGTATCAGGGAGAAAACAAAAGCGTTAAGGAGGCATCCTCATGATTATAAAAAACGTTAAAATTTTTCAGGAAGATCATGCATTCCATGCAGGTGTCATTTACCTGCAGGATGGCATGATCGAGCATATCCAGCCGGAGTCTGAGCTGGACGGGGCGGAGCCGATTCCGCAGGAGGGCGAGCAGGTCATCGACGGCCGCGGCTGTTATGCGATTCCGGGCATGATCGACCTGCATTTCCATGGCTGTATGGGCAGCGATGTCTGTGATGCCACAGAGGAGGCACTGCATACGATAGCAAAATATGAGGCATCGATCGGTGTCACGGCGATTTCACCGGCGACAATGACGCTCTCTGGGGACGAGCTGGTACATGTACTGGAAAATGCTGCTTCTTATAAAAAAAAGATGGC
>OLNW01002023.1_pt1 | contig 18514 bp, 12 predicted proteins | sample 1672121 | NCBI WGS metagenome assembly OLNW01 (sample SAMEA3136648, study PRJEB25190) | human gut metagenome
TATATAACCACATTATATATTTTTCTTGTTTCAAATTAAATTTGATTAATTCTGGCTTTCGATTTTTACCTCTTCTTGCTTTTTTATGTGCTTCTAGAAGTTTTTCATAAGTTAAATATTTATCAAATTGATTACGTATTGTTTTTGGCATAATATTTAATTAGCCCTCCTAATATTTTACCAATTTCATAAATATGTCCCATTGCTGTATTAAATTTTTTGATATCTATCCAAGCAAATTTTTTCATTATTCTTAATAGAATTCTCTGTGTATTTAATTTAGCATCTATTTTGTTTAAATATCCTAACCTTTGGAATTTAGGTAATTTAGAAATATACATTATATCCTCTAAAGTTGAATACATTATTTGTTTAAAATCTGTTCCTATGCTAAATTTTTCTGTTCTTGGAAGTTTAATTAAAGTTTGGATCATATATTCCATATAATTTTCATATATTGGAATTAATTTTAATTCATTATCACTACTCATAGATTTTTCCAATCTCCATTTTCGCATTTTCTAAAAATTCATATGCTTGTTTAAATGTGATATTATCTAAATCTATGTCTTTTATTTCACTTATAATTTTCTTTAGTTTCGAATTATTCATATAATCAGAATAATTTTCTATTTTTGAATAATCATCATCAATTATTTGAAATGGAATTTTCCTTTTTTCAAGTTGTCCTATATAAAATTCCAATCTTGAAATTGGAAAACCACATTTTTCTATTTCTTCATTTAGTTTTGTTTTTTTAAAACCAAATACAGATGATAATTTTTCACAATCATCTGCTAATGCAAGATAAAACATACCACTTTTAAATAGATAAATTTTCTCTGCATCTTTAGATTTTAAGTTGATATATGATTTTTGTAATTTACTCATTTTTTTCTTTTGTTCCTTTCAAAATTTTATCTTCAGGGGCTTACGCCCCCTGTACAATTTTGTTCTAGTTTTCGCCTTAACCCTTTTGCCAGCGTCGTTCACTTTTATCGCAATTAGTGGCCAGAGCTACTTCAAATAAAGTGTGAGACGCGAACCTATACCGTTGTAGGTGTAAGTAGGGTAGTTGCTGCCGCGAGCGACTGCGGTAACAGTATCATCAGTATTGCAATAGCCACCACGACCAGTACGGAACCTAGAAGAGTACGCCTCCTGCGTCCACTCTCTAACATTCGAGCTTAGGTCGAATATGTTATTCATAATGTCATTTGGATATTCTCCTGTAATAGACCTTGTACCTGAATGATTTCCTGTTCTTTGTGTAACTTTAGTATTATCTGAACCTTCTAATATGTAATTTAATGTTGCATCATATTGACTTCCCCATATCATCGCACAATTTACACTTGTACTATTATAATATGGATTATTTGAATATCCACTGCTTGACCTTAAATACATGTCATACCAGTTTGTGCTTGCCATTGGATTGGCTCCTGCAACTGATTTTATTATATCGCCTGTCCTATCGCTATTTGTTGTTGCTTCAGAATTCCATCTACTTGTTTCATATCTTCCTACATAAAATCCACCATATTTATCTACACTTTCTACCATTTCTGTGAACTTTTTATTTATGTATTGTCCTAAAGTAGCAGGTGAACTTATTGTAATTTCATCATCTTCTATTGAACTCAATTTATTATAATTGGCAGCATCATATTCAGTTCCAGATGTATATTGCCAAGATAAATTTTTATCACTTCCTGTTACTAAGCTTGGTTCTCTATAACCTGTAGCTCCTACTCTGTACGATAAACTATTCCACATAATATATGATCTTATACCACTATAATCATAGAACATTCCTTCATAATATGTTGATGCATTTCCTTTTGCATAGCCAGACTGAGTTCTAGCCATTGGTTTATATTTTGAACTATTATTAGATAATGCAACTGTAGTTACACCATCATAAATTGCATTTTTTACAGGTACCCAAACATATTGATTTCCTGCCTCATCTTCTATAACTAATCCGTTTTCTACTGTACTATTTAATGAAGATGTACCATATCTAAATCCTGCTGGTATTACAGCTTGTGGGTTTTCTTTACTTGGATAGTCACGATTTTCAGTTTGGATTTCAGAATACGTTTCAAGTTCAGAAATCTCTGTTGTTTTAAAGTTTGAAGAATTATTGTTTCCATCTGTTATTCTTGTATAAACTCTATCTCCAACTGATAGTCCTTTTACTATACAACCATCTGTAAATGTTTGTGCATTTTTATTTACCTTTGCACCTTCTTTCCATCCATTATCTGTTGGTGTACTTCCCGATTTTACAATTTGATATTGTATACGATAATTGCTTTCTCTATATTCAGTTGCTAATGTTAAGTATACCGTTCCATTTCCTGTTTTTCCATATGCCTTCTCTAATTTTGATGGATCTTCTGTTAAATTTAATACTTTAGTTTGAATAACATTTGAATAATATGTACTTGTTAGTCCTGCATTATTTGTAACTTCTACTTTTATATAATATGGTGTATTCTGATTTAATCCTGTAAATTGATATGTCCAACCATAACTTTCTACTGATTTTACAATATATTTATCTGAAAAATCTGAAGCTGAAAAATCTTTATAACTTATGGTATATTTATATTTTTTTATTCCAGATTCTGCATCTGTCGCTTGCGTTTTTATTGTTATATTATTTGTTTCTGTTGTTAGTGTATTATTTGTTGCTGTAGTATCTATTATTGGTGCAGTAATATCTTCTGTGTTAGTAATATATAATGCTAATCTGCTTCCATTAGCATTTGTAGTAGTATCTCCTCCGGTATTTGTTGGATTAGTATATATTGATGTTGATGTTGGTGGTCTCCAAGAATTTATTCTTGCATTAGCACCATAAATACCATATTTATCTGTAGTTTTTAAGAATGATCCTCCTCTATAGGTTCTATAAGTTGTTCCATGAGCTTCTTGCGCCCATTCAACTACATTTGCGGATAAATCAAATATATTTTTAGCTAAATCATCTGAATATTGACCAGAATTTGCTTTTGTACCTGTTCTATTTCCTACAATACTTGTAATAAAATTCTTAGTATTGTCATCTTTTAACATCCAGTTTAACATTGCGTCCCATTGACTTCCCCATATCATACTACTTACTACACTTTTACTATTATGATAAGGATTATATGCATTTATATTACTATCTTGATAATAATAACTTTGATACCAAGATCTATTATATATTACAGTTTTATTTTTTTGTGATTGAACAACTGCTGTTCCTGTTCCATTATTATTTAAAGTACTTGTTTCATATCTTCCTACATAAAATCCCTTGTATTTATCTACACTTTTTACCATATTAGTATATTGTTCATTCATATATTGTCCAAATTCTGCATATGAATTAAATCCAATTGCACCTGATACTTGAAAATTAGTATAAAATACAGTATCATATGTTACTCCATTAGCTTTACCAATGTCGATATTCCAAGTATAATCACTACCTCCTGTTACTAAACTAGGTTCTCTCATCGCTCCGTCTTTTAGAGCTGTCCAACTTCTTTGTTTAGTTGATGTTGTTCCATTAAAATCATATAGAATACCTTCATAATATTTTGTATTTGATGATTGCTTTCTTGCAATAGCTTTTTCTGTTGATGTTTTATTATTTGTTGTTTCTACTGCAACTGGCACAGGAACCCAAACAAATTCATTTTCATTTTCATCCTGAACAACAAGTCCTTCATTCACTTTACTAGTTGAATCACCTGTTCCAACTTTAAAGCCAGCTGGTATTATCGCTGTATTCCCTTCACTATCTGTATAAGTCACTGTTTTATCTTTTGAAGAATTCCCATTACTATCTGTATAATATTCAAATCCTTCTAACCCTGTAACTTTAAACTCAAAATAATCTGTAGATCTATTTATACCATCAAACAAACATGCATAAATTATCTGACCATTTGATAATCCTTTTATCGTTTCACCTGTTGTCCAGTTTTCTGTTATTGTAGAACCACTTGAAACCACTTGATATTGTATATAATATCCTTGATTTGAATATGTAGTATCTTTTTGTTCTAATAAAACAGTACCTTCTCCACTTTGACCATATTTATTTTTTAAAGATATATTATCTTTTGCAACATTTCCTAATTCTTTAGTTAACACTGTTGTAACTGCTCCATCACCTTCATTTTCTGCACCGTCTGTTGCAGTTACTTTTATACTATACGTTGTATTTTGTTTTAGTTTTGCATATGTATAATTTCCTGTAGAACTTTCTGAAATTTTTGTCCATGTAGTTGTATCTGAAGGATCTGAACTTTCTTTTATATAATATGTATACTTACTTACACCTGTTTCTTTATCTTGTGCTGTTGCTTTTACTGTAATTGTATTTGTTGTAGAACTTGTACTTATTATTGATGCTATTGGTCCTGTTTTATCACTTGTACTTCTAACATATAATTGTAATCTTGAACCAAATATTGGCCCAGAATCTGTTGCAGTTACAGTTGTTCTTGTCGCTGGAGTTCCTTTTTTAGTTTTATCATATCCTCCACCACGATACACTCTAGCTCTTGTTCCTTCCGCTTCTTGTGTCCATTCATTTGCATTTGAACCTAAATCATATATATTATTTATAATATCTGCTGAATCTTGTGCAGTATCACTTAATATATTTTTTTGTGAGCCTATTTGTGTTGTAACTTTACTTGCACCAGAGCCTGTTAACAGATAATTTAGAACAGCATCGTATTGACTTCCCCATATCATACTTGAAACTACACTCTTACTTGATGAATATGGATTACTTGCATATTTTCTACTATCTTGATACAAATACATATTGTACCAATTATATCCAGAAAATACTGTTCCATTTTTCTTAGAACCTATAATTACATTTCCACTTGAATCTTTTGTTTGTGTAGTTTCATATCTACTTACATAAAATCCACCAAAAGAATCTACTGAAAGTATCATATTATTGTAATTGTTTGCAATATATTCTCCAAATTCTGATGCAGAACTAAATCCTAAAATTGTCTTATAATATTTACTATCTGCATCATTTACAATTCCTGTTACATTATCTACATTCCAAGTATATCCATCTGAATTTCCAGTTACCAAACTTGGTTCACGATATGATGAATTTCCAACTCCAGTCTTATCAGTTTTTCTATATGATAATGTTCCATTAAAATCATATACAAAACCTTCATAATATCCTTTGTTCGAATTTTGAGCTTTTGACATTGGTCTATAATTATTATTTTGTGCAATTGTTGTGTTTGTTGGAATTGAAGTGTTTCCATCATGTATTGCATCATTTACTGGAATCCATACATATTCATTATTGTTTCCATCTTTTAGCACAGTTCCTTGACTTTGTAAATTTTCTCCTGTTGTTTCAGAAACTTTAAATCCTTGTGGTAAACTTATTGTATAACCAGCATTTATACTTTCTTTTTGTGCTGTATCTCCATATCCATTTTCTCCCTGAACTCTGGCTTGTAATGTACTACTATTGTCAATATATGTCCTATTTCCTGTATATATTGTATCTACATTTGCTAGTTCAGATGTTATAATTGTTGCTGTATTTTGGCATCTAGTTACATTTCCTTTATCATCAGTTACTAATACTTTAATTTTATATACTTGATTTGAAGTTAATCCCATTATAGTTGCTTTATCATCATAATATGTATTTGTTGTAATTAGTTTATAGCTTGTATCATTTATTGTTTTATAATAATAATTATATAAAGCTCCTTCAGCATTTTTATTTATTTGTACTTCAATTTTGTTACTTGTTGCAGATACACCCAAAACCTCATAATTTGATCTTGTAATCTTTGCAAATTCTGCTTCTGAATATTCTTTTACTGCTGAATTATTTATTGTTATTGATGCATAACCTGTTGTTGAATTTATTCCATCTGTTAGTCTTGCATAAACCACATTTCCATCTTCTAGATTTCCGATATTAATTGCTTTTTCTGTTGTTTTTGTCCATTTACTGCTATCTGACGTATCTGGATTTTGAGTGCTATCTGTTTTTATTTGATATTCTATATCATAATCTGTACTTTTATTATTTGCTGTTATTCTTGCAATAGAACTTCTCCAAATAATATTATTAAACTCTATTTGACCTGTAGTATATAAAAATTCACCTGTTGTAACTTCTATCTCTTTTTCTGTGCTGTTTCCTAATTTATCTTGTGTTTCTACTTTTAAATAATATTTTTTATTTGAAAGTAATTTTTCAAATTTACAAGTATTTTCTGTTGTTTCTTTATAAGTAGTATAGTTACTATCTCCTTCTTTTCTATAACTATATTTATATTTTATTTCATCTGGCATTCCTATTCCATCATCTGTTGCAGTTACACTTACTGTTACAGAATTTATGTCTTTAGCTTGTTCCTGTATTTCTACTTGTGGTCCATTTTTATCTATTTTTGTAATATCTATTGTTTTTGTTTCTACATTTCCTGCTATATCTCTTACTTTTATTATTATTCCTGTTGTATTTTGAGTATATGTTTTGGTTGGCTCTGTTTGCCATGTTGTTCCACCGTCAAAACTATATGCTTCTTCTGGTAATCCACTTTCTGTATCTGTTGCAGTTATTGATATTATTACATCTTCTTTTGTCCATTCTGTCGGATTACCTGATACCTCTAATGTTGGTGCTGTTACATCTTTTATTTGTTTTTGTAATGTTGCACTATTATTTGTTCCATCTGTTAATCTTGCATAAACTACATAATTATTTAATAAGTCTGAACATGTTACCTCTTTGCTGTCTGATGAGTCTACTGTTGTCCATCCATCAGCTTTTGGTGATTCTGCTAAATTTGTTACAATTTGATATTGTAATTTATATTCAGAATTATTAGTAATTTTTAAACTTGCTTTTTTATCTAACCATGTTGGATCTGATATTGTAAAGTCTGTTGCAATACTTCCTGTTTCTACTGTTACAATTTTGCTTGTTGTATTTCCTAATTTATCTGCAACTTCTACTTTTATATAATATGTAATTCCTTGTGTTAGACCTGTATATACTTTGCTTGATGTTTTATTTGCTGTTGTATCTGTTGCTTCTTCTGCAGATGCAAGTCCAGCTTCACTTGTTGCTATATAATAATGGAATGTTATCAAGTCTTCTAACCCAACACCAGAGTCTGTTGTATTATTTACATTTACTGTTATTGTACTAGATGTTGATTTTGTATTAATTTCAAATTCTGGTCCTGTTTTATCTATATTAGTAATATTTATTGTGTCATATGTTACTATATTTCCTGCTATATCTTTTACTTTTATAACAATTCCAGATGTATTTTCTGTGTATGTTTTATTTGTTTCTGCTTGCCAAGTTGCTCCTCCATCAAAACTATATGCATCTGCTAACAATCCACTTTCTGTATCTGTTGCAGTTATTGTTAATTTTACTGCTCCTTTTGTCCAATCAGATGGTTCTTGTACTACATTGATCGTTGGAGCTGTTGTATCTTGAATTTGAATACTTGCATATTTTGTATAGTTTGTTCCATCATATAATCTAGCAATAATTGTGTAATTATTTTTCAAATTATTTACTGTTACTGTTTTTTCTGCAGTTGTTATCCAAGCATCATCTTTTATATCTTGTCCATCTTGAATTATCTGATATTGCATTTGATTTTCTGTATTGTTTTTTACTTCTACACTTGCTGTTTTGTCTGCCCAACTTGCTTTAGAAAATGTAATATCCCCTGTAATTAAATCAAATTTGCTTGTTGTTGCAACAAGGCTTCCTTCTCCTTGATTTCCTATTAAATCTTTTGTTTTTACAATAATCTCATAATTTTGGTTTGCAATTAAATTTGTAAATTTATATATATTTGAAGTTTGATTTTCTGCCTTCTCTTTATATGTTGATGCTCCTTCTTCTTTTATATAATAATCATATTGTACATTTTCTGGCATTCCAGCTCCTGAATCTGAAGCTTCTACTTTTATAGAAATTGAATTAGTTTTTGTTTCTGTTTTTGTAATTGTAATATCTGGTCCTGTTTTGTCTTCAATTTTTAGTGTGTCTTCTAATCCATAATTTCTACCATCTGTTAATGCTATATAAATTGTATCTCCATTAGTTACTGTTATTTCTCCATTATATTCTTTCCAATTTGTTTTATCATCTTTATTTGTTCCATATTTTATAGTAAATCCTGTTTCTGTTGACAATCCTATTTTGGCTTGTGCCGTATCTGGTGTAGTTGTAGCCTTCCAAGTTATTACTCTTGCTATATTTTCTTTTGCTGATGGCACCATTAAAGTTTTTACTACTATTATTGTACTTCCTTTATTTCCTGCAACATCTTCTCTTTCAACTTTTATGTAGTAAGTTGTGTTTGCATCTAAATTTTCGAATGTATATGTTCCTGTTGTATTTGAGCCGTTTACAGTTGCATTTGCTATTGCATCTAATGATTGTGCTATATAATATTTATAAGGCTTGTCTGTTGTTAGACCACTTTCATCATCCATTGAATTTGCCTGTATTGATATTTCTCTTGTTGTAGTATTTGTAGCATTTGCTGTAATTGTTGGAGTTATTCCATCTGATATAATACAACTTGCATATTGTGTATAATTTGTTCCATCATATAATCTTGCTATTATTTTATTAGCAAATTTCAAGTTATTTAATGTTATGTTTTTTGGATTTACAGTTACCCAACCTGTAGTGTCTGTTTCATCTATGTCATCATTTACATCTACTATTTTATATTGCATACTATATGTTGATCCATTCGTAATAGTTACACTTGCTTTATTTGATTTCCATATAGGGCTAGTAAATGTTATTATTCCTTTAGTATATTCCATTGTGTCTTCATCTATAATTACATCTGTTCCATATTTTATTTTATCTTGAACTTTTTTAATAAATGTTATTTCATATGTATTCCCTTTTTCAAGTTTTGCTTTTGGTATTGTAAATGAATTCATTGTTGTTTGTGATACTGAATATACATCATCTAATAAATAATTTGATTTATCTAATTCTAATTTTGTATTATCGTATTTTATATTTAAATCTTTTTCTGGATTATTAACTTTTATATTTAATTTTATATATTCTCCATTATCTGATTCAATTATATTTCCTACATAGTTTGATACTGTATGTACTGTTAATTTTATATTACTTGTTATTTCTTTTGTGTATGGTTCTGTTGAACTTATTTCTAATTTTACATTTATTATTTTACCTTCTTCTAATTCACTATTTTTAGGCGAAATACTTATACTATAATTATTAGTTGTTAATATTTGCTCTGCTGTTGTATCTGCTTTTAATGTTAATCCTGATACTGTAAAAGTTGTGTTTTCAGTGTCAGATTCTTCTTTAGTTGTAACAATAGAACCATTTTCATCTTTCAATTCTAAATTTACTAATTGTGCATCTTCATTTGTTATTTGTGCTTTTATATCATATTTAATGTCTTGTTCTGTAATCTGCATGTTGTCTAAATAATTTTTCACATTAAATTTTATGTTTTGTACATCTTTTCCATTCCATTCATTTAATTGATATTCTCGTTGTGTTAAACTACTATTAAAATAAAAGGCATCAGATTCTAAAATATGTGTATCTTTTCGTTCTATTGCATATTTTGAAAATGTAACTGAAATAATTGTTGTTAATATGATGATTGATAGCAAAAAAACTATTATTAATACTTTACTTTTCTTCATTTTTTCTTCCTTTCTTGCACCTTTTAATCAATTTGTGAGCTGTTTAACACAATTTGCACATAATCGATAACTTTAGCATATTGATAATTTTTATTTTCCTGATTCCATTTAATTTTTAATTGATACTCTTGTTCTTCGTCATTTAATCCTAATTTAATTTTAGATGTTTTATTATTATCTAATAAATTTGTATGGTCTGTTACTCCGCTTTTACAACTATATAATTCGAACTCTACAGGCAAATTATTAGCATTATTTATTTCTAATGTGTATTCCATTGCAACTTCTGAAGTTTTGTCTTCTTCTTTATTCCTAACTTTAAATACATATTCTTTTTCTAGATTATTTGGATTTATATTTATATCTAATGTATTTTCTTCTAAATTAATAATTGGTACAGCAACTTGTGCCGAATCTCCTCCTGATATAACATTTGTATATTTAGATATAGATACAGATATCAATATAATTGCAGTAATAATACATAATAAAACCAAAATATTTATTGGTTTGATTTTTTGCATTTGTTTTCCTCCATTTTTTCATATTTTTCTCTTACCATTTTTCTTTTCTTTTTTCTCTTTTCTTTTACTCCACTATAAGAAATATATACATATAGTAATAATACAATTATTATAAGTATTATTTTATTTTGTAAAAAAAGTGATATCTTTCCTAATTTAGGAATTTTGTATATTACCTTTCCTTCTATTACTGAATCTGTTATTGTACCACTATCTTCTATATTATTGTTATCACCTTTTGTTTGATATACAATCTCTCCATTTTCATCCATTATTTTGTTAATTCTATGTGTTATTACACTTTGACCTTGTCTAAATGAAATAATATCTCCTTCTTGTAAATCTTCCACTTTTTTTACTATAACAATGTCTCCTATATTCAATTCAGGTTGCATGCTTCCCGAAATAATAACATAAGATTTTATCCCTACTAATTCAGGTGTCTCTTTAGGCTGTATAGCAGATTGTATTATTAATATAATGTTACAAATTAATATTGGAATTAAGATAATATATACTATTATTCTAATCTTTTTACTTCTTTTTTTCTGTTTCCTCTGATTTTCTTCAATCTCTTCAATTGTATACATCATCTTTTTCACTTCCTTTTATTAATTTATTTTGCATACTGTCTAGCATTTATTTCTAAATTCAATTTATAATATTGCTTGTCCTGTTGACTTCCTACTATTGTGTCGTTTTTATCATCATCTTCCCAGTACCATTCTAAAGTGTATATATTGGCAGAATCTTTAGGTACAATCACTTCTTCAAGTTTAATATCTTCCAATTTTTTATATTCATCTTTGTTTCCTTTTATGTAAACATTGTCAAGTTTTAATTTATATTTCATATTTACATGATATTGCATTTCATCAGTAAAATTAAAATCATAGCTCACATCATAATTTGACTTATTTCTAATGCAAATTTGAACTTCTCCTTTTGAACCTGGGTCTATTATTTTTTCTCCATTAAATTTTTCATTATTAAATATATTTAATTGTGTTTCTTTGGTAACATCTATATCATCTTGTGTAATTTCAATCTCTGGCATTAATTTTTCTTCTTGTGTAATTTCTTCTGGCTGTGTAGTAGTTTCTCTAGATTTCAAGCCGATTTTTCCAATTCTACTGCCAACTATATACCCCAAAAGTAATAATATAATAATGATTATTATTAATATAATATTAAAAATTCTAGATCTATTTCTTTGTTTTTTTAACTCTTCTATATTATTTTCCATAGTTTTTTCTCCTTTTAATATACTCATTAAAATATGTTTTTAACGTACTTTAATCAATATATTAATTACAACAATAGGCGAATATAAAATTCACCTATTGCATATAAATTAATCAACTTGTGTAAATACAGTTGATACTTCTACTTTAACTGTTGGAGCAGTTGATGCTGTTCCTAAAGTATAATCTGTTGTATCTGTTTGTGTTGTTGTATAATTTGTACTATCTTTTCCTTCAAAAGCCCATCTCCAATAAACTGATACTGTTTTTGTTTGTTGTGTTGTTGAACCAATTTCTAAATCACCATTTGCAACTGATTTAAAATTTTCAGCTGTGACATATGTTGTTCCATCTAAACTATATTCTATTGGAATATTTGATGTATTTGTTTCTTTTAAATCTAGTGTATAATGTACTTTTACTTCTGAATCATTTGTTAATTGTATATCAAATTTTCCTCCTGTTCCTGGAGCAACCTTTCCATTCGCAACATCTACATCAGCAGTTGTTCCATCCACCTCTTTTGCAGTTTTAAATAAATCAAATGTTTCAGCTGTTGTATTTGAACTAACTTTAAATTTAGCTACAGTTGCTGTGTCGCTTCCTGTAAATTTAGTTGTATATTTTGCATATGTTCCTGAAACTAAAATTAATCCTACCATTACTATTAATAATGCTATAAGGAATACTTTTACTAATTTGTTATCCTTCATATCTTCCCCCCCTTTCTTATGTATCTAATAATATATAGGTTGTTTAACCTATAATTTTATATTAATGGCCGTAGCCTTTAATCACTTATTAATTTTTATTTTTTAATTTTTCTATTTCTTGTTCCATTCTTTTTTGCTTTTCTTTGTTTTCAGACATCTGTACTAATATAATTAATATAACTGGTATTCCTAAACTTGTTATCATTCCAATTGGTGTTTGCATAAACATTGCTACATTTCCAAGTTTACTTATTTTAAATTGGTATAATCCTTCAATTTGCTCTGGTAATACATACCAATTATCTGTCACATTATTATTGTCGCCTTTTGTTTTATATTGTATTTTTCCTTCATCTTCTATCTTTTCGACTATTCTATGTGTGACTACAACATCATTATTTCTGAATGCTATAATGTCACCTTCTTTTAGTTTTTCATTATTAGTTTCTTTTACTATTACTAAATCACCTGTTTTTATCTGTGTTTCCATTGAACCTGACAATACTATAAATGGTTTCCATCCACAAAATGATGGTATTTTGTCTGGATTCATATATGAATTTACTATTATTACACTATTTACAATAATAATTGGTAATAACAATATTAATAAAATAATTACAATTATCGTCTTAACTTTTTTCATTTTATTATCCCCTTTATCTTTTTATAACGCACAAAAAGACTGTATCCATTTCTAGTTTTTAAAAATGGACACAATCTTCCCTTGGTTATATTTTATTTTTTTATTTTTTAAACCACCTGTGTGTGTGTGTGTGTGTGTGTGTGTACAGCCTCAAGGCTTTCAAGCTTTTGCATATTCAAAATACTCCTTTGTATACTTACTTTATTTGCATATATCGTCTTGTTAATGATATGATATCATATTGCATTTTATTTGTATATACTTTTCAACAAATTTCTACATTTTTCTTGTTAAGAATATCAATAAATTCAAACATTTTCCATATACAATTTAAAGAGTTTTTGATTACTCATTTTGCTTATATTATTCTACCACTTATATTTTTCTTTTTCTTTTAGCTCATCATACATATTACAATATCTTTCATATCTTTCTGTTGAAACTCTCCCCTCTTGCATTGCCTTTTTCACTCCACAATTTTCCTCTTTTATATGAGTACATCCTACAAATTCACATTTTTCTATTTCTGGTACAAATTCTCTAAAACACTTATCTAATCCTGTACTTTCAATTTCGCTTATTTCAAAACTCGAAAATCCTGGAGTATCTGCAATATATGTGTTCTTTTCCAATTTATATAATTTGGTATCTGTTGTAGTGTTTTTGCCTTTTTTATTTTTTTTGCTTATCTCACCTTCTTGAGTTTTTTCTTTGTCAAATAATGCATTTATTATGCTTGATTTTCCTACTCCTGAATTTCCAGAAAATACACTTATTTTATTTTGAAGAACTTGCTTTAATTCGTCTATTCCAATATTATGTTTCGCACTTGTTACTATTACTTTATAACCAACTTTTGAATATAATTCTTTTATAGATTTATATATTTCTTTTAAATCACACTTATTTACTACTATTATTGGTTCAACATGTATCTTTTCTGCATATGCCAATTGTTTGTCTAACATCAACAAATCTGGTTTTGGATTCTTAGTAGATATTATAAATATTATTTGATCTATATTGGCTATTTTAGGTCTTTTTATCTCATTATTTCTTGGCAAGATTTCTTCTATTATTGCCTCATTTTTTTCTTCATCTGTCACTTCTATTTCTACTCTATCACCTACAAGAGGCTTTATATCTCGATTTTTAAATTTTCCTCTTGCATAAGCCACATATATTTTTTCTGTTGTTTCAATTTTATATGTATTTGATACATTTCCTATTATAATTCCCTGCATAGCTTTCCTTTCTTATTTTTGCTTTTTTTTATATAATTAACTGTATTTTAGAAAATTAATAATATATTGTTTTGCAATACCGCGTAAGCGACCAAATGAGCGTAGTGAATGCGATATGGAGTAATCTACATACTGGTATTTTTAATATGAAGATTGCGACAGCAAGGTATAAAAAAACAATATATTATTAATTTATAAAAATCCATTTAATATAATTATAAATTATAACTAAATATAGCACACTTTTTACAAAAAAACAATATTTTCTCTTGACTTTTTACTCTACTTAGCTGTATACTTATATTGTATTTTTTCAAATTATTTTAATCAATTTTATTTTTATCTACTGTAGTGCACTTGCACTAACTCTTCAAATGAACAGGAGGTGATATTATGGATATTAATGATAAGTTTGATTTGATTTTAGAAAAACTTTCAAAAATTGATAAGATTGATTCAATTGATGAAAGACTTCAAAGAGTAGAAGCAAAACTTGAAGAACATGATAAAAAGTTTGATGCTGTTTTTGCTAAATTAGAAGAGCATGATAAAAAATTCGATGCTGTTTTTGCTAAATTAGAAGAGCATGATAAAAAATTCGATGCTGTTTTTGCTAAATTAGAAGAACACGACAAAAAATTTGATGTTGTTTTTGCTAAATTAGAAGAACATGATAAAGTATTAGCTAAACACACTGAATTATTAGAGCAACATTCTAAAACTTTAGCAAAACATACTGAATTACTAGAACAACATTCTAAAACCTTAGACGAACATTCTTACTTATTACATAACTTGAATTATAGATTTGACAAACTTCTATTTGAATTAAAAAGTGATTTTAATAAAATTGAAAAAAGATTTGATGAAATTGAAAACAGATTAGATAGTTTAGCACCACGTGTTGCACTATAAAATTAATTAATTCTTTTCAATTTCATAAAAAAACCCTATACATTGGTTCTTAACCTTTGTATAGGGCTTATATTTTATTTAAAATCTACTGAAGTTGCATTATTTAAATTAACTGATTTTGTATCAGATGCTAGTGTCTTACCTGTTGAATCTTTTACAACAACTTTAATACTTACAGTTCCTGCTGCTTTTACAGTAGTTGAATAATTCTCTTTATTTCTTTTTGTTGGTTTTGTATTATATTCTTTGTCATCCACATATACAGACACATTAACTTGCTCTGGTTCTAATTCTTTTCCATCTTCATCAGTCTTTTTAGAATATCCTGTCATTGAAGCTACATTAACATTTACTGTACAATCTTTATCTTCATCATATTTATTAACAGTTAGAGTTATCTTAGTCCCCTCATCGACCTCTGTATTAGCACTTATGCTTTGTTCTAAAACTACGCCATTCGTTTGAGATTTATCCTTGCTATAATTTACTTTTTCTACAACCAAGCCTAAGTCTTGTAATGTTTTCTTAGCTGTTTCTTCATCTTGCCCAACAACTGATACAACATTAACTTGTTTTATACCTGTACCAATACTAATATAAACTTTAATAGTATCACCTGCATTTACAGTTTCGCCTTCTGCTTTTTCTTGTTTTATAATAACTCCAGCTTCAACTGTTTTACTTATTTCATCTTGAAAATCTAATTTTATTTTTGCCTCATCTGCAGCATCTTCAGCTTCTTCTTTTGTTAAGCCTTTTAATTTTGGTACTGTAGTTGTTTCAGTTCCTTTACTTACCACAACTTTTACATCCGTATTCTCTTTTATTCTTCTACCTTGAACATATGGTGGATTTTGTGATATTATTTGTCCTTCTGGAACTTCTGTATTATATTCCTGGCTTTCTTCAACATAATTTAATTTATTTTGTTTTAATATATTTTTTACTTCATCAACAGTTTTACCAACCAAGTTTGGAATTTCAACGTCTTTAGGTCTTGTAGCATTTGAAATTCCTATAGTTAAGCCAATTGTGATAATAAATAATAATATTAATCCTATTATTGATGATAATACTTTATGATTTTTTACAAATTCTACAAATTTATTTTGTTTCTTTTTATTTTTGCTATTTTCTGTTTTTTGATTTCTGCTTTCTTCTTCTAATCCAATTGTAGAAATTCTTTGTGTTGGAAAATCATTTTGATAATCATTATTGTCTACAAAATCACCATTTGGTTCTTTTAATGCCCTTCTTAAATCCATTAACATAGCTGTTGCATTTTGGTAACGTAAATTCGTATCTTTTCTTAAAGCTTTCATTATTATATCATTAACAGCTGATGGAATCTTAGAATTCACCTCAATTGGAGGAATTGGTTCTTCTTGCATATGTTTTAAAGCAACAGAAACCGCTGTATCTGCATCAAAAGGTACTTTTCCTGTAAGCATTTCATACATTACAACACCTAAAGAGTATAAATCAGATTTTTCATCTGTGTATCCTCCACGTGCATGTTCTGGAGAAAAATAATGCACTGAACCAATTGTTGTTCCAAATGCTGTAATTGTTGAATTTGAAACTGCTTTTGCTATTCCAAAATCTGTTACTTTTGCAACGCCCTCTTCTGTAATAATTATGTTATGTGGTTTTATGTCTCTATGTATTATGTGATTTTTGTGTGCTGTTTCTAGTGCAGATGCAATTTGACCAGCTATATTTACTGACCATTTCCATGGAAGTGGTCCTTTTTCTTCTATAATTATTTCTTTTAATGTTTTGCCTTTTATTAATTCCATTACTATATAATATAAATTTCCATCAGCGCCTACATCATATACAGAAACTATATTAGGATGTGTTATACTTGCTGCTGATTGTGCTTCTACTTCAAATCTTTTTATAAATTCTTCATCTGTTGTAAATTCATCTCTCAAGATTTTGATTGCTACATATCTATTTAAAACGTGGCATTTAGCTTTATATACTGTTGCCATTCCCCCACTACCGATTTTCTCGATAATTTCATATCTATTTCCTAACAATCTACCTTTTAAATCCATTTTTATATCTCTCCTTATAGGTTATATGTTTTTTATTACTACAACTGTTATATTATCTAACCCACCATTTTCATTTGCTAAGTCTACAAGCCTGATAGGTGCTTTTTCTATATTTCCTTTTGCTATTTTGAAAATATCTTCTTGTTTTACCATATTAGTCAATCCATCTGATGATATAAGTAAAATGTCATCTCTAAGAAATCCTTTTACTGATACATCAGGCTCAACAAATGCATTACATCCAAGTGCTTTCATCAACATATTTTTCTTTGGATGTTTTTCCGCTTCTTCCTTTGTTATAGTTCCGTCTTTTACTAGTTTTTGAACATAGCTATGGTCTTGTGTTAATTTTCTTATAAAATCTTTTCTAATTCGATATATTCTACTATCACCGATATGACCAATATATGCCTTATTATTATATATTAAACAAACTTCTAAAGTAGTACCCATTCCTTCAAGTTCTTTATCTTCTTTTGACTTTTCGTATACTACCATATTCGCATATTCCATACTACTTGCTATTAGCTGTATTAAACTCTGTTTATCTTTTGCAGTCTCTTTAAAATTGCTTTCTATGTAACTTTTAGCACAATTTATTGCTAATCTGCTTGCAATTTCTCCGCCTTTGTATCCCCCCATGCCGTCTGCTAATAAATATAGTTTGATTTCACTCGACGAATCTGATATATAATATGCATCTTGATTCATTTCTCTAGCTTTTCCTATATCTGACTTTGCATAAGCTATTATCATCGTTTCACCTCGTATCTTTCTTTGTGTTAGTTATATCACATTTAGTTTTTTTCTGTCAATAGAAATAGACTTCAAGTTATAAATTTTTTCTTCTTAACTGCCCACAAGCTGCATCAATGTCTGAACCTAATTCTCGCCTAATTGTAGCAACTATTCCATGGTCATTTAAATAGTCTCTAAATTTCATAATATTTTCATTTGAACTTTTAGTATATGCTCCATTTTCTATCTTATTAATTGGTATTAAATTTACATGACATAACATTCCTTTTAAAAGATGTACTAATTCTTTTGCATCTTCTAAATTATCATTATTGTCTTTTGCTAATGCATATTCAAATGATATTCTTCTATTTGTTTTGGCTATATAGTCTTTACAAGCTTGCATTAATTCTTCTATTTGAAATGCATTATTTACAGGCATCATACTACTTCTTTTTTCATTATTTGTAGCATGTAATGAGATTGATAATGTGCATTGAATATTCTCATTTGCAAGCCTATAAATTCCTGGTACTAATCCACTTGTTGAAACACTTATATGTCTTGCTCCAATATTTATTCCTTTTGGATTGTTTATTATTCTTATTGCGTTTACTACATTGTTATAATTGTTTAGTGGTTCTCCTATTCCCATAAATACTACATTTGAT
>OLNW01002028.1_pt1 | contig 18429 bp, 5 predicted proteins | sample 1672121 | NCBI WGS metagenome assembly OLNW01 (sample SAMEA3136648, study PRJEB25190) | human gut metagenome
CATCTGCTGTTACCAGGTCAGTTGGGTCATAGTTTTTATCAGTAACGTTAAATATGATTGTTTCAGTCTTTGCTGTAGCATTTTGTGTCTTTTGAACCAGATACACTTCTGGGCTTGTTCCGTCCATAATTCCAACATCAAATTTCTGTTTCTGTGTAGAGTTTCCATATGCATCTGTTACAGCTCCTTTAGCAATCTCAACTGCTACATTTCCTCCATTTTCTGCTCTATATTTAGCTTTACCGCCAACTATAGTCTCTGTAGGTGTGAATTCAACATAATCTCCACCTGCTTGTTTTAAGTTACCAATTTTTATTGTATATTCATACTCTTTATTTGCAGTAATTTCTGTTGGGCCCGCAGTTATCTCTTTTGTTACAGCTGTAGAAGCTACGCCATTTACATATACTGTTATGCTGCTTGCAGTTAAGTTAAATTTACTTGAAGCTTTTGTCAAATATTTATCTTTAACTCTCAATTTTACAGTTCCTGCATTTAAATCAACTGCTCCTAATGACCATACCGGGTCTACAACGTCTACAACCTGTTGACTTCCAGAACTATCTGGCTCATTTATACCAATTGTAATAACCTTTGCATCACTTGTATTTCCAGACACGTCTGTTGCAACACCTTTTGGGATTGTAATACTTATTGGTCCACTGTAATCTCTGTATCCTCCAGTAGATGTAGTCTGTTCTATGTTTCCAATTACCAATTTATATTTATATCCAATTGTCACTGTCTTACCATCAACAGTTCCAGTTAGCTTAGTTATTTGAGTAACTTTCTTTGTTACTTTGCTATTTACCGCAGTTGTTGAATCGTCTTTCATTGCAACTGTTATCTTGTTTACTTCTGTTTGATTTGCTGTTAAAGTTCCATTTGTATCAGTTGACAATGTTGTGCTTGCAAAATATTTGTCTGTTACTGAAAATTCCACTGTTAAGGTCTTGTTTGTATGGTCTATGTTTCCAGATGAATATACATATGTGAATGATGGTTTTATAAAGTCTGCGAACATAGAGTTTGTAGTATTTTGTGACACTTTAGTTGTATCTGCTACTGAATTATCTGCTCTTGCTCCAGCACTTGTTACTGTTACATTTGCATTTCCGTATTTATCTTTCAATGTCTTTTGAGCCACTTGAACTGTAATATTACCAGCCCACTCGTCAAAACTTTTTCCAGATGGTCTTTCTGTTGTGAATTTTGACAAGGTTATTGTTTGTAAAACATCTTTCGCTGATGTCTTTGAGTTTGTTGTCTGGGTTGCTGTTCCCAATTCTTTGGTTACTTTACTTGTAATGTCTGTTCCATCTATAAGTACTTTAATATTTCCAACTGCCAATGAACTTGTTACATCACTTGTGTACTCTTCTTTTGCAACTGATGGATTTGTAGTTCCTCTTAATGTTATTTTTATTTTTGGATTTGTTGCATCTGTTTTGTCTATTGCTACACTTTCTTTTTTCCATTCTGTTCTGTATTTTGGTTCTATTGTTCCTCTTGTATAATTTATTGCTGATGCTGTAGCACTTGCATTTAATTTAAATCCATTCTTGCTGTAGAAGATTGATTCTGGAGTATGGATTGTGATAGCTCCTGATTTACCTGTGTTGGTAAACATGTCTGTATTTGTACTTGCTATGTTTGTAAATGCTGGGCCTAAGTCTAAACTTGTCATTGCTTTGTATCCTGTTCGAAAAAACATATCGCTCATATCAGTCACATTGCTTGTATCAAATTTATCTCCTAAGTCTAAACTTGTCATTGCTGTGTATCCGGTATACCAAAACATACTTTGCATATTGTTCACATTGCTTGTATCAAATTTATCTCCTAAATCTAAGCTTGTCATTGTTTTGTACCCAGTAAAATAAAACATATAGCTCATATCAGTTACATTGCTTGTATCAAAATTACTTCCTAAATTTAATTCAGTTAATTTATAACTTCCTGTATTTCTAAACATACTATTCATATTGTTTACTTTTGCAGTATTAAATTTAGTTCCTAAATTTAATGTCGTCATTGCATTCATTCCAGTTGTCTCGAACATACTATCCATATTCGTTACATTGCTTGTGTCAAATTTATTTCCTAAATCTAAACTTGTCATTGCTTTGGATCCGGTATAATAAAACATACATTTCATATTAGTAACATTGCTTGTATCAAATTTATCTCCTAAATCTAAACTTGTCATTGCTTCGTTTCCGGTACAATAAAACATATAGCTCATACCAGTTACATTGCTTGTATCAAATTTATCTCCTAAGTCTAAACTTGTCATTGCTTTGGATCCGGTATACCAAAACATCCAACTCATATCAGTTACATTACTTACATTTAATAATGCTAAATTTTTAATTGTCTCTGTCGAAGTACATTTATCGGATTTTCCTATATAGGCAAATAAGTAACTTGCATCTTGATTTGCAAACATTGTATTATTGCTTGCTATTGTAACTTTTACTGTTCCATTTTCGTTTTCTTCATATGAACCTATTATTGAATTATCACTTGCTGCTGATACATCCCACTCTGTTGAATGTTTGAATACTTCTTTGGCTGTTAATGCTTTGTTGTAGATGTTTACTGAATATACATTCATGTTAGCAAATGAACCATTAGGTTGGTTTATAGAAGGATTACATCCTATTGCCATTACTGTATCACCTTGTGGTAATCTTATTTTTCCTGTCATCGTATTGCTTCCAACTAATTTTCCATTAATATATAAACACATAGTTGTTCCATCATAAGTTCCTGTTATATGTGTTTTAGTTCCTACTGTTAGAGCTGTTGGTGCTGTAACTGATGTATAGCCTGAAATTGCACTATTATAAATTCCGAAATATGGTTTACCATCTTCTAAAGATAGACCAACTCCTCCGTTTTCCCAATTTGCTAAAATATCAATTTCTCCACTTTTTATACTTTGCATAGTTATTGTAGCATCTAAAGTCAATTTATCAGACAAATCCATTCTTCCAAGATTTACCCAATCATCTACGCCATCTAAAGCTAAATAATCTGTTTTAAATGAACCACCAATTAGCTTTCCGTTGTTATCTCCAGTTAAATCTCTCCAAGTTGATAAATCATTATTATGACCACTACCACTATTATTTTTAGCATCATAGCTACTCATAACACCCATATTATCTATGCTATTAGTAAATTCGACTTGGTCTATATTTTGTCTTTGGATATTAGTATTTCCTAAAAATCCACTTGTTTCTACCCTTTCTTTTGAGGTTGCTTTCAATCTACTATAAAGTACAATTGTTTTTGCTAAACTCGTGTTTCCAGAATTATCTGTTATTGTTCCCTCTGCAATTTGCACTTTAGCAGTATTAGCAGTTGTTGGAATTCCAGACAATATTACTGTATATTCCGCTCCATACTTAACTGTTGTAGAAACGCCTCCAGAAACCCTAGTTTCTGTCAAGTCTGTCGCAGTACTTACAGTTTTAGTTACTCCTGTTGCTGCCTGTCCATCTAAATATAATGTTATATTGTTTGGTGTCAATGTACTAGTTTTAAAGTATTTATCTGTTGCATGTACTGTAAATGATGCTGTTCCATTATCAACATTGTATATCAAAGAGTCTTTTACCAATATCCACATTGGAGATACCACATCAACTACCGTTTCGCTTCCTGTTTTAGTTGAGCCTATAACGCTAATACCAGATGTAAGTGTTATTGCATTATTTTTGTTTCCTGTTGTGTCTACTGCCTTATTTGCAGGTATTGCAACTGAAATTACACCACTATAATCTAAATAATTTTCTCCATCTTTTATTTGAAGCTGCTCTAGTCTTGATAATGTTAAAGTATAGCGTTTTCCGACTACTTTACTTGTTCCATTTATTGTACTATTAATATTTTCAACACTTAATGCTCTGTCTATTTTATACCAGTCTGGGTCTTTTCCATCAATTTTGATTGTTAAATCATTTATTGTTAAGTTTGCATTTGATGTGTTGTAATATTTATCTGTTACCTCAAATTTCATTGTGAATGTTTTTGATGTTTTGTTTATATCTGATGCATTATATGTGTATCTGATTTCTGGTTTTATAAAGTCTACAAAATCTTCTATTGTCGTTGTACTTGGATTGATTGTATTTCCAGCTTTATCTTTTGCCGCACTTGGGTCAATTTTTAGTTGTAAAGTACCACTATATTCTCTGTAACTTCTGCCAGAAGCTTTGTATACTGCATCTGATTCTTCAAATCCACTTAATTCTACTGTATATTGATGTCCTACTGTTTTTGTAGTTCCATCAAGCGTTGTTCTAATTGCCGTTGTTTTTGTAATTTTCTTTGTTATTTTAGAGTCTATTTGTACTCCATCCATCCATACTGTCATTTCGTCTGTTGTTATTAAATCATCTGGATTGTAATTTTTATCTGTTACATTAAATATTATTGTCTCTTTTTTATTTGTTGTGTCTTTTGTTTTTTGCACTTGGAAAATTTCTGGTTGTGTATTATCAATATTGCCAAGGTCTAATTTTGTTTTCTTAGTAGAATTTCCATATGCATCTGTTACAACACCTGCAGCAATTTCTATTTGAACTTTTCCACCATTCTCGTTCCTATATTTCGCTTTACCCCCAACAATTGTGTCTATTGGCGTAAATTCTGTATAACCTCCACCAGATGGCGTTATATTTCCAAGTGTTAATGTATATTCATATACTTTATTAGCTGTTATTTCTGTTGGCCCGCTTAATGTTTTAGTTATAGCTGTTGATGCTACATCATTTACATATACTGTTATGTTACTTGCAGTTAAATTAAATTTACTTGATGCCTTAGTTAAGTACTTGTCTGTTACTCTTATTTTTACTTTTCCACCACTAATTGTTCCATTTAATGACCATACTGGGTCTACAACGTCGACTACTTGTTGACTTCCTGTGTTATCTGGCTCATTTATACCTATTGTTATAGATTTTGCATCATTTGTATTTCCAGATTTATCTGTTATCATTCCTTTTGGAAATGTTACTGTCATTGGTCCACTATAATCCCTGTATCCATTTGTAGATGTCGTTTGCTCTATATTTCCAATTACCAGTGTATATTTATATCCTATTGTCACTGTTTTTCCATCAACTGTTCCAGTCAGCTTAGTTATTTGCGTTATTTTCTTTGTAACTTTACTGTTTACTGCTGTTGTTGAATCGTCTTTCATTGCTACTGATATTTTGTTTACTTCAGTCTGATTTGCTGTTAATGTTCCATTATTGTCTGTTGATAATGTTGAACTTGCAAAGTATTTGTCTGCTACTGTAAAATCTACTGTTAATGTCTTGTTTGTGTGGTCTATATTTCCAGATGAGTATGCATATGTGAATTCTGGCTTTATTACATCTGCAAATAGTGCATTTGAACCATTTTTTTCTGCTTTGGTTGAATCAGTTAATACACTATTCGCTCTTTGACCTGAACTTGTTACTACAACATTTGCATTTCCATAATCATCGAATATTGTTCCTTGTTCTATTTGAACTGTTATATTACCACTCCACTCTTTGTAACTTTTTCCTGTTCTTCTTGTTACTTCTTCAAAATTATATATCGTTAGTATAAGTAAACAGTCATTAGCTCCTGTTATGGGATTGGCAGCATCTCCTCCTGATTTTCTTTTCGTTGATACTATGTCCGTTATATCAGTATCATCTATAAATATTTTAAAATCTGCTCTTTTAACAAAAAAGGCCACGTCACTAGTATATTCATCTGCAGGTACCTCTCTATTTGTGGTCCCCCTTAATGTTATGGCAATTGAAGGCTTTTCTTTGTTTCCATCTTTTGTATCTATAATTGTTCCTATTTCTGTACTTTCTTTTAACCATTCTGTTCTGTATTTAGGTTCTATTGTTCCTCTTGTATAGTTTATCGCTCCTGTACTTTCATCTGAATTTAATTTAAAATTATTTTTGTCCTGGAATATTGATTCCGGAGCATGAATTACTAGTGCTCCAGATTTTCCTGTGTCCACAAACATTCCTGTATTTGTACTTGCTATATTCGTAAATGCTGGTCCTAGATCTAGTGAAGTCATTTTGGCTGAACCCAGATTTTGAAACATATTCTCCATATCAGTTACCTTACTTGTATAAAATTTATCTCCTAAATCAAATGATGTCATTGCTTCAACACCCATACTCCAAAACATATATTTCATAGTAGTAACATTACTTGTATCAAACTTAGCTCCTAAACTTAAGCTCTTCAATGCTACATATCCTGCCATACAAAACATATCATGCATGTTAGTTACATTGCTTGTGTTAAATTTGTCACCTAAACTTAATTCCGTTAACTTATCTCGTCCAATTCCCCAGAACATTCCTTGCATATTAACTACATTACTTGTATCAAAATTACTTCCCAGACTAAATGAACTCATATTTTTAGCTCCAATTAAACAGAACATCGAATACATATCTTTTACACTACTAATATCGAAATTACTACCCAGTGCAAATTTAGTCATAGCATTATAACCAGTCCACCAAAACATCTGTCTCATACTAGTTACTCCCATTGTATGTAATTCATTAAGATTTTTTATTGTTTCTGTTTCAGTACAATTATCTGAGCTTCCTATAAATATAAATAAACAATCTGAATTTGTATTAGCATATATTTGAGTACGGCTTGCTATATTTACTTTTACTGTTCCGTTAGAATTAGTCTCCTTAACCCATGCAATAATTGAATTATTCTGCATCGCTGATACATCCCATACTGCATCATTATAGATATTTAATGCATAAAGATTCATATTAGCAAACGAACCATTATTAGGCGAATCATATCCAGGATGATTTCCGGCAGGATTACATCCAATCGCCATTACTGTATCATTTACTGGTTGTCCAATCTTTCCAGTCATAGTTGTACTTCCAACTAATTCTCCATTAACATATAAACGCATAGTTGTTCCGTCATAAGTTCCTATTATACGAGTTTTAGTTCCTACTGTTAATGCATTTGGAGCAGTAACAGATGCATAACTAGAAGTAGTACTATTGTATATTCCAAAGTATGGTTTACCATCTTGTAATGATAACCCAACTCCTCCATCTTCCCAGTTTGATATAATATCAATTTCATCACTTTTTATACTTAGCATTGATATTGTAACATCCAATGTAAATTTGTTATCCAAATCTATTCTTCCTAAATTTACCCAATCATCTCCACCATCAAATTGCAAATAACCATCTTTAAATGTTGCTCCATATATCCTTCCATTATTATTTCCATACCTGTCAATAAGTGTACTATTATTATTTGCTCTGGTATCAGTAAGATACTCACTTACTAGAGGACTTGTACTTGTATAATTAGCCTGTTCAACAAATTCTACTTGGTCTATATTTTGTCTTTGAATATTAGTATTTCCTAAGAACCCACTTGTTTCACTACTTTCTGTATTTGTAGTTTTTAATCTATTATAAATATCTACAAATCTTTTTTCACTTTGGTTTCCACTCTTATCTTTTGCTATTCCATCTATACAAATAGTAGCACAATTATGGTTTGGTGAAATTCCTGTTACTGTTATTGTATATTGATTACCATATTGCACTTGAGTTGCTGTTCCATTTACCGTTCTTGTTTCTGTTAGTGCTGTGGCTGAACTTATAGTTTTAGTTATTCCACTTGTTACCACAGTATTATCTAGGTATACTATTATATTATCATTTGTCAATGTACTTGAACTAAAATATTTGTCAGTAACATTCATAACCAGTGTTACCTTATTATTTTTAACATCATATGTAAGTCCATTTGCATTCAAATCCCAACTTGGATTTACCAAATCTATCTCTCCAAGAGAAAGTGTTTGTTCTAAATTAGAGTTGTGTTCATCACTTAATGTTCCTGCTTCAATTTTTAAACTTGTATTCCCACTCCAATCCAAATATTTCTTACCAGACTTTATCTCTGCCTGTTCAAAACCAGTAAGTGTTAATGTATAAGAAACTCCATATCTAACATTAGCACCATTTCTTCTTTCAGTTAAATAGGATGCTCCACTTAATTCTTTTAATATTCCGGTAGTTTCTTCTCCATCAACCAATACTTTTATCTTGCTAACATCTAAACTGTTACTTTTATAATATTTATCTGTTCCTACTATATCTACAGTCACTTTTTTGTTTGTTTGGTCAACATTTATATTTTGCACTTTCCATTCTGGATTTACTACGTCGACTACTTTTCCTTCGCTCTCATCAGCATTCGTTTCACCTTGATAATTTATTCCTATTGTGATAGTTTGTGCATTATTTCCATTTCCGGATTTATCTACTGCCATATCCTTAGGGAACATTATTTGCATAGGACCACTATAATCTCTATACTTTCCAGCGGTAGTACTTTGCTGTAAATTTCCTATAACTAATCTGTATTTTTCTCCTATTTTTACTGAAGTTCCACTTCTTGTTTCTGTAACATCTGAGATTTTAGTTACTGTTTTTGTTACTTTTGAATTTATTGCTGTATTTTCACCTTGTATAGCAATTGTTATTTGACTAGCCATTTGTGCTGTAGTTAAATTTACTTTTGAAAAATATTTATCTGTTACAGAAAATTCTACTGTTAATGTCTTATTTGTATAATTTATATTTGAATCCGCATATATGTATGTGAATTCTGGTTTTACTAGGTCAACAAACATTACATTTGCAGTATTTGCTTCTACTGATGTTGAATCATATAGCGTATTCGCAATATTTCTATTTCCATACACATCAGCTAATGTTCCAGCTCCTACTTCTAATTTTAACTTTCCACTCCATTCCTTATAGCTTTTTCCACTTCTTCTTACTGCTTCTGTAAAGTTTGAAATTGTTACTACTTGTAGTACATCATTTTTTCCGGTCTTTGAATTTGTTGCTGTTGTTGCTGTTGCTACTGATTTTGATACAATAGAAGTCACATCCGTTCCTTCTACATACACCTTAATATCACTTGCACTTAAATAGCTTGTTACATCACTTGCATATTCAGCAGCTGATACTGCATAATTTGTTCTTCCTCTTAATGTTACTTTTATTGTTCCATTAGCAGTATTCGTTTCTACTTTTTCTTTTACCCATTCTGTATTGTATTTTAGTGCTACAGTTTCTCCATTATATTTAATTTTAGTTCCTGAACTTCTATTTAATTTCAAATATGTTTGATTATAGCATATAGATTCTGCTACATTTATTGTGCAATATCCATATGCGCTTTTGGGCATTGTAAACATATCTGTGTTTGAGCTTGCTATATTTGTAAATGCAGGGCCTAAATCCAAATCATCCATTGCATTTTTTCCACAATTTTTAAACATACACCCCATGTTAGTTACATTACTTGTATAAAACAATGTACCCAAATATAAATCTTGAAGATTCCACGCAAAATCATTGAACATATAATACATATTCGTAACCTTGCTTGTATTAAATTTACTTCCTATGTTAAAACTTGTCATTGATTCCGTTCCACAACCGCTAAACATCGCCTGCATATTGGTTACTTTACTTGTATCAAATTTTGTTCCCAAGTCTAAACTTTCTAATTTTCCTTGTCCAAATCCATTAAACATATCTCTCATACTTGTTACTTTACTTGTATCAAATTGCGTTCCTAAGCTAAAATTAGATAACGAAATTAAACCTGTCAAATTCAACATTCCATTCATATTAGTTACATTACTTGTATTAAAGTTGCTTCCCAAACTTAAAGTAGTCATTGATTGATATCCAGTACCTTGGAACATATTTTCCATAGTGGTTGCACTACTTGTTACAAAGTTACTTCCTAATTCCAACTTTGTCATTGAATAATAACCTGTTTTCGCAAACATATTCGACATATTAGTTACACCCGCTGTGTGTAACGCATTTAAGTTCTTTAATGTTGTCGTTTCAGTACAAATACTTGAATAACCAATATTAGCAAATAAATAGCTTGCATTTGTATTTGCATATATTGTATTATAGCTTGCAACATTAACTTTTAAAGCTCCATTAGAATTATTTTGTGTTGCCCATGCTACTATTGAATTGTCATTATTAGCTGATACATCCCATACTGCATCATTATATATATTTGCTGAATATAGATTTATATTTGCCCAACCAGCAGTTGCTCTTGTTCCAGTTGGATTAGCTCCTATTGCCATTACTGTATTATTAGCAGGTTTTTTTATTTTCCCAGCAGATGCATTAGTTTTTACCAATGTTCCATTTATATATAAGCAGAGTACTTTTCCATCATATGTAACCGTTATTCTCGTCTTTATTCCAGCTGTTAAAGCTGTAGAAGCATATGCTCCTATCCATTTTCCGGCAGTTTCGTTATATAACGTTACTCCTGGTTTTCCATCTTGTAAAACTAAGTTAATTCCTCCCCCTTCTGGATTTCCTAATACAGTAACTTCTCCACTTTTTAAGCTTCGCATTGATATTGTTGCATCTAATGTTACTTTATCAGTAAAATTCATTTCTCCCAAATTTACCCAGTCGTTTACACCATCAAACTGCAAATAACCATTTTGCAATGTTGCTCCATTTATTTTTCCATTATTAACTCCTACCAAATCTGTTAATGTACTACTACTTGCTCCTTTACTAACATCATATGAACTTACATGTGGTATTGTTGTAAGCCCTGGATTAAACCCTTTTAAGTTTTCTGGCAATAATGCTTTATGATATACTCCAGCAGAATAAACTTTCATTTTTGCATGTGCATTATCTTCCCCTGTAGAAATCTCACCATCACTATTTCCTGTAGGATTACATCCTATTGCCACTACTGTATTTTTTTCTGGTGTGCCTATTGTTCCTGTCTGTGCAGTAGAAGCTACTAAACTTCCATTTACATACAAACAAGCTTTTGTGCCATCATATGTTCCTGTTATTCTTACTTTTTCACCAGCTTTTATAGCTGTCGTTCCTGTTGCTCCACTATATGTACCTAATTCTTTAATATATACTGTAAATGATGGTAGCCCATTTCTTATTTGTAAATAATATCCTCCCCCTTCTGGATTTCCTAATATTCCTTTTTCTACAACTCTGGTTGTTTCTGTAGGCACTTCATCAAACATTACAATTGCATCTAATGTTACCATATCTGTATAATTTATTTGGCCTAAGCTTACCCAGTCATCATATCCATCTAGCTGTAAATAATCACTTCCAAATGTTGCACCACCATTTATGCTTCCATGATTACTTCCAACTAAATCTCTCCATATTGTAGTATTGCCAGAGTGTCCAAATCCTGTATTATTGTAGCCGTCCCATCTATTTACTCTTTTTAAATCATCTGGATCAATAAATTCTACTTGTTCTATATTTTGTCTTTGAATAGTTGTATTTCCTAAAAATCCACTTGTTGCACTAGTCTCACTTGAGGTCGCCCTCATTCTATTCATTCCGGCACTCCTCACTGCTATATCATTTGTTGTGTTTTCATCACTATCTATTGTTGTATTTTCGCCGTCTGCGTTTTCATCATCTACCGGATTCTCTGTTTGTTCTATATTCTCTGTTGCCAACATATACTTCACTGTTTTATCTGTCTTTTCTACCTCTGCATCTTCTATGTATTCTGAATCTCCTTCTGTAGCCTCACCTTTAATTTGATTATCTTCTGTTAAAGTATATATAGTTCCTTTAGTATTTTCTGTTGTATTTTTTGTTTTTATATTTAATGTTTCTCCATACTTACTTGCATCATATTCTACTTTTTCAATCTCTTGCTCTGATGGTACAGCTGTTTCAGCTTGTGTTGGTTCTTGCGCTGCTGTCTCTGTTTCAGATTGTTCCTTTGTTTCTGATGTCTCTGTTTTAGCCACTTCTTGATATACAGAAACTTCATACCCCTTTTGAACAGTTTGTTCCTCTTTTGGTAATGTTATATTAGTTAGAGCACTTTTATCAATCTCTGTTACCTCCACCTTTGCATCAACAGGTACATACCCACTTACTATTACTTCTCCTTCTTCGTTATTTTTCATCTCTTTATCATAAAGTGTTACTTTTTGATTATCTTCTGTTGTAACTTCTTTAGTTTTATAATCTGTTTGTAATTGAACTTTTTTATTGGCAACTTCAGTTTCAGTTAACCTAAGCGTTTTATCTGCTTCAGTATCTTCCATTTCCACTTCTGCATTATCTGTTGTATAATATTTACTTACTACATATTCATTTACAGATATTGGCAATTCTAACAAATAGTTTCCGTCTTTTGTTTCTGTAGCTTCCACTTCAATTGTCTGCACCTCTAATGCATTGTTTTTGTCTGCCACTTCCATCTCTACTTGAATTACATTTTCTGCTCTTGAATTTCGTATATTGGCATATACTCCTAGCATTATTATAATCGCCATTAACAATATAAATATATTACGTATTTTCTTTATAATTATCTTATTTCTTAACATGTTTTTCCTCCGTTTTTTGTTGCAATTTTCCAATTGTTTTTTCTGCAAAAATTCGATGTTTTTTCTCTATATATTTATATCATAACATGCTATTTTTTTCAACATTTTTCGCGGCTTTTTTGCCTCTTTTTTCAAAAAAATTTCTACCATTTTTAGTACTTTTTTCTTATTACAATTTTGCACCGTTGAGAACCGGTCCCAAACGTGCAAAAACAAAAATTGCACCGCAGGGAACCGGTCCCATCGGTGCAACTTAAATTTAAAATTCTATTAAAATTCCTGAAATTTAGCTTTCTTTCTAAGTTTTGGCAAACTCTTATAAATAATTTTAAAGCAAGAAAACTTTTCCAATTCATTATCATCTAAACAATCCAAATAAATATCCAATTCTTCCAAATTTTTGCAAGCAGATATAATTGCAGGATGCAAGTTAGTTTCGAACATAAGCTCAATTCCCAGCAAAATTGCGCTTCTTCTGCTTTTGCCTTCTTTTTTATACATCAAATTATAGCCTTCTCTAAATCTCGCCTTTATTGAATTTTTATATTGATTTATTGGTAAAACATACTTATTTTCGATAATATCAGTTATACGTGTTCCTTTATTTTTTGCAGCTTCTCTTTTTATATCTTCTTTTGTGTATGGCAAATATACTTTTCCATCTTCTTCAGAAATTACAAGTGTGCGATTGTCTTCCAGATTATTTTCAATTACTTTTTCTTCGTCAATCTCAAAAGTCAATCCATCTTCTCCTGCTACAATTTCTGTCAAATTAGTCAACTTAAAATTAACCACATTATCTCTTCTTGTCAAATTATCAATTACATAATTTATTTTAAAATCTTGATTTGTAGTTATTTCATAGTCTTCATCCTGTTTTTTCAACAATATGTAAACATCACCTGCGCCAATTCGCAATTCTGCATCTCTTACAATTATGTATGATGTATCACTTTTTTCTGTATATATGTCATATTCATTTTTTTGAAGCTCTATCCTATAATTATTTTGTTTTAGTATTATTTCTGTTACTCCATTTTCTGCATGAATTTTTATTTCATCTTGTGAATTTCTAATTAATTCTTCTTCAACAACTGATGGTTCCTCTATTTCTTCTGATTCTACTATATTTTTCGCTTTTTTAGTTCTTGTAGTTTTGGTTTCTTTTTTTGCTTTTGCTACCTTGTTTTTGCTACTTTTGATACCTTCTTCTATCTTGGTAAGTTTCTTTTTTCTAGTTTTCTTTACTTCTTCTTCTAATTTTTCTTCTGTTAGCCATTTATTTATGTTGCCAAATATTTCATCTGGGTCATCATCTTCTTTATCTTCTACTACTTTTATAACATTTTTCTTACTTCTAGTTCTTGTTGCTTTTGTTGTAGCCGTTTTGGCAGGCTTCTTTCGGTCAATTTCTTCTTGGCCGAAATCTATTTTATAAACATCTTTTATTTCGATATTTTCTTCATCGGCAGCTTTTTTTGTTCTTTTCTTTTTTACTTGTGCATCTTTAGTTTCTTTTAATAGTTTTTCAGCCATTTTAACCTCCCATCTTTTGTCTTCAATTTACTTATTTAATTATACATCATTTTCCACTTAACCTCAAGGTGTTTTATGTTACATTTATATTACATTTATATTACAGTCTTAGCATGCAATAAAAATAGCAAGTTTTCGCTTGCCATTTTTATCATTTTTTATTCTGTTTCTGGGCCTGTGGCACCAATTGTTGAACCTTTTACTAGACCTATGTTAACTTTTACTCCTCCACCATGAGATGCATAGTTTATACAGTCAACATCCTGACCTTCTAGCCATAAGTAAATTCTGATTCTACATATTTTATTTGCTGGAATTGTAAATTTTGAAGTCCCATCTGTTGTGCTAACAAGGTTTTGAACACCCTCTTTAATTGTATAATCTTTTTCAGATTTTTTTGTTGTTTGTAAAACATTTTGTTTTTGAACATTTTTCTCGTTTCCGTCCCATTTATAGATATCTTCTATCTTTGCTCCTATAGAGCTATCTTTTAATGCATATGTAGGCATTTGTGTTGTTAAATCAAATCCTCTTCCGCCACTGCTAAGTTCATGTGATGCATATTTTTTGGCATCTTCTGCATTCCAAGTGATTTTGTTGTTATTATCAACTATGTATTGAACATGGTCATTAGAGTTAGGTTCCCATATTGCAACACTTGTTATATATGGTGTTGTAGCTCCAGCTCCAATTCCTGCAGTTTGTTTTAAGATATCGTCTTTTCCTGCCATTACATCTGCTGTTCCATTATATAATGCAAAAGCTACTCTTGCTGTGTTTTGTAATCCCGTAGCACTTTTGTCTGCTTCTAGAATTTCTAATAATGAGTCATAATTCAATTGTAACTCATCATCATTATCTGTTTTTGAGTTATTCTTCAAGAATACGTCAAAAGCAAAATATCCAGGATATGTTGAACTTGTTGGTGATGTTTCTGTCTCTACCATAGTTTTTATTTCGCTTAATTCTTTTGAATTTTCTATTTTTCCTCTTAGCATTTTTAAGTCAGTTTGATTTCCACTTACCTGTCCTAATGTTGATACAGGCAACATTTCTGAAGGAGATATATTACGATTTCCTACATAAGCATTATCTATAATACTTAGTTGGCCCTCTTCTGTTCCTAAAATAATTCCGTTTGACCATTTTTCTGCATCAAGAGAGATTTCCAATCCTTCGGCAACTTCTACAGTACCATTTAAGTTTGTAATTGATACATTCTTTTGAGTTGAGAACCACGCATATGTTGATATTATAAACATAACTAACGCAATTAATATTATTAAAAACATTGAATTTAATTCAGATTTTTTTTTATTTTTCGAACTATTTCTCTTCATTTCTTCTCCCTTTCTCACAATTCGCTTTTATTTTCAATTTATTTTCATTTTACTATCTATTTTTTTGTTTGTCAATAATTTTACTTTATAATTATATTACATTTTTGTTACAAAATCATTACATTTCCGGTGTTATTTTTATAAATTTTCTTCTATTATATTTACATCTGTGTTCTCATTTAGTGACTCATTTAGAGGTTTATTTATGGACTCTTCCAAATTCTTGTCTGTTGCTTCTAATATGGCTTCAGTTTCAACTGGCACTGCATTAGAATCAGCATTTGCGTTTGCGTTTATCCTGGATGTAACTCCAAAAGAAAATACCTTCTTTTCAGCTCTTGCTTTCTCCTCAAACTTCTTGTCAAATTCAGTTTTTGCATCATTTAATGTTTCTTGCATTGCATTGAACATCTCCTCTACATCTTCTTTGGTAAAATCATATGCATTGCTTCTTGCCATTGGCTCTAATATTTGTATATCATGCATTACATTGTTTACTCTCTTTCCTGCATATTCTATAAATTTGTTTCTTTTTTCTTCATTTACTTCCATTTTCTCTACTATCCTTTCTTTTTCTATATTATTCTTGGTTTTGCACCGATGGGAACCGTTCTCAACGGTGCATGCACGTTTGGGACCGGTTCTCTGCCGTGCATTTTTTGCACCGCCGAGAACCTGCACCGTTGAGAACGGTTCCCATCGGTGCAAAATTTAGCTATCATTCTAAATTGTACTTAGCTCTTTCTTTATAATTAGTATGTAATAATTTATGTGCTCTATAACTTCCTGGTTCTTCAAGGTACTCTCGGTAGATTTGCTTTACTACAGGATTTTCATGTGATTTTCTTATAGTGCTCTTTTCATCAATCGAGTATAGGGCATCTGCTCTAAGTTTTCGTACATCAACCTCTCTTCTAATTTTAGAATTTTTAATTGGTTGACCCCCTCCCATCACGCATCCTCCAGGGCAAGCCATAATCTCCACAAATTGATAATCTGCTTTTCCATTTTTTATTTCCTCCATGATTTTTTGAGCATTAGCTAATCCACTAGCAGCAACCACTTTTATTTCTTTTCCTGCAATTTTTACTGTTGCTCTCTTTATTCCTTTTCCGCCTCTAACTTGTTCAAAATCAATTTGTGGTAAATCTTCACCGGTCAGCGTATCTTGAGCAGTTCTTAAGGCTGCTTCCATCACTCCACCTGTTGTTCCAAAAATAGCAGCAGCTCCTGTTGCATTTCCCATAGGAGCATCAAATTGACTATCTTCCAACTTTTCAAACTCGATATTAGCTTGTTTTATCATTCTTGAAAGTTCCCTTGTTGTAATGACATTATCAACATCATACAATCCATTATTTTTCAACTCAGCTCTCTGTCTTTCGAATTTCTTTGCAATGCATGGCATAACTGATACAACATATATTTTTTCAGGATTTATTCCTTCTTTTTTCGCAAAATATGTTTTTATCAGTGCTCCAAACATTTGATGTGGCGACTTACAGGTTGACAAATGTGGCAACAATTCTGGATAATTCATTTCTATGTATTTCACCCATCCAGGCGAACAAGATGTAATCATTGGCAAATTGTCATTTTCATTCAGCCTTTCTATAAACTCCTTTGCTTCTTCCATTATTGTAAAATCTGCTCCAGTATTTGTGTCAAACACCTTGTCAAAACCTAGTCTTTTTAGTGCTGTGACCATTTTTCCTGTGACATTTGTGCCTATCGGCATTCCAAACTCTTCTCCTAGTGCAATTCTTACAGCAGGCGCAGTTTGAACAACCACATATGATTTAGGGTCTTTCAATTTTACCCAAACATCATTTATAGTCTCCTTCTCGTGCAACGCTCCCGTCGGGCATGCTTGTATACACTGCCCACAATTAGTACAATTCACATCATTCAAACTGTGGTCTCCAACTGTCGAAATACACGAATCAAAACCACGATTTATGCAATCTATTGCTCCTATTTTTTGCACATTTTTACATGCTGCCACACACCTTCTGCATAATATACATTTATTAAAATCTCTTACAATTGACGGCGATAAATCATCTATTTTGTGCTTAGTCATCTCTCCCGAAAATTCCACATTCAATACATTGAACTTTACCGCCAATGTCTGTAACTCACAGTTTCCAGAACGTGTGCATGTCAGGCAATCTTTAGCATGATTTGAAATAATCAAATCCAAAATTACGTGTCTTGCTTCTAACACATTAGGTGTATGTGTATGCACAACCATCCCTTCTTCAACAGTTTGAATACATGCTGTGGCAAATCCGCGTCTTCCTTCAACTTCAACGATGCACATTCTACAATCTCCAACTTCATTTATATCTTTCAGAAAGCATAAAGTCGGAATATCAATTCCAGCATGTTTTGCAGCCTCTAGGATTGTGGTTCCTTTCGGAACATCCACTTTTACACCATCAATTGTTAAAGATACTACATCTCTCTCCATCTCTTTCCTCCCTTTCTCTTATGACTTACGACTATTTAATGCATTGCGATTGCTTAACAAATTTACAAATAACTCTAACTCTATACCTAAAAACGATAAATATGGTAAATGTTCCTCAAGGACATACTCTCTAATGGTTCCCTCTGAAACACTGTCCACTCTCGTTCTCTCTTTATATGCAGTATTATTCGTCATAATAATATAATAAACAAAAATCGACGCTATAAATACTAAAACTTTGCCAAACATTTTATTTTTTAGCTGAAATATAAACGCTATTATATTGGCAATAAAAAGCGCACTCGCTATCAATGTTAATGCCCTTACATCACATTTCATCCAAAATCCTATATTTTGTATATTCCACTTATATGACAAATACACCCATGTGAATATATTTATGAGCATACATATATTTAGTATTTTGTATTTTCCATTTATTAAATTATCAATTAACATTACTGCTGGTAGTATGAACATTGATATGTTTACTATTCCAATCAATATTTCTACTATTGGCATATTTTATTCCTCCTTTGTTTGCACGTTTGGGACCGGTTCTCTGCCGTGCATTTTTTGCACCGTTGGGACCGGTT
>OLNW01002031.1_pt1 | contig 18393 bp, 9 predicted proteins | sample 1672121 | NCBI WGS metagenome assembly OLNW01 (sample SAMEA3136648, study PRJEB25190) | human gut metagenome
ACTTCATAAAAAACACCCCTAAAGTTTTATGTCTAACTTTTGGGGTGCAGTTCAACGTTTTGACACAACCTCTTATTTACCTAATGCCTAATAAAAACCTCTTTTTACCCTAATTTTAGAGTAGCTCTCAATCTGAGAGTTTCCGATGAATCTTATCTATCTCCATTTCTTCACAACCTTCTTGTCTGACGGAGTAGCCTCAATCAAACTCAGGGCAAAGCCACCACTACGTGCCAACTTCACAGACATCTTAGTCTTACTGGTCACAATACCTTTCTTTATCTGATAAGAAGTCGGATTCTCTTTGTAATCAGCATCTTTACCATCAGCATAAAGAGTAGCTACATACTGCTTGCCAGGTTCCAGAAAATCCAGAGTAAAGTTAGCAGTACGTGCATTCTCATCTGTGATGCCACCTACAAACCAGTTATTCGTTCCTTTCGCCTTACGAGCTGCCGTAATATAATCACCCGGTTCCGCTTCCAGATATTTACTATCATCCCAATCTACCGCTACATCTTTGATGAATTGGAAAGCATCCATGTGCTTCTCATAATTCTCAACTAAATCGGCAGCCATCTGCAACGGACTGTATAATGTCACGTAAAGAGCCAACTGCTTACAGAGAGTGGTCTGTACCTGTCCATGAGGCAGATCGCCCATGAAATCAAGTTTTGTATCGAAGATACCAGGAGTATAATCCATCGGGCCACCAATCAGGCGATTAAATGGAAGCAAGGTAGTGTGGAACGGTTTACTGCCACCAAAAGCCTCATATTCCGTACCACGGGCAGACTCGTTACCAATCAGGTTAGGATAAGTACGGCAAAGTCCGGTAGGACGCACAGCTTCATGGGCATTTACGCAAATCTTATACTCGGCAGCTTTAGTCACGGCGTACAGATAATGGTTGTTCATCCACTGACCGTAGTGATGCTCTCCACGAGGAATCATATTGCCTACATAACCACTCTTCACTGCATTGTAACCATTGTCTACCATAAACTGGTAGGCTTTATCCATATGACGTTCATAATTGCGTACGGATGCCGAAGTTTCATGATGCATCATCAATTTCACACCCTTACTTTTAGCGTAAGCGTTCAACATCTTTACATCAAAGTCAGGATATGGAGTTACAAAATCAAATACATAATCTTTAGAATGACCGAACCAGTCTTCCCATCCTTCGTTCCAACCTTCTACCAGCACTTGATCAAGTCCATTTTCAGCTGCAAAGTCTATATAACGTTTTACGTTTTCATTGGTAGCACCATGACGTCCGTTAGGTTTAGTTTTGGTATAGTCCGTTTCACCCAATTTTACAGAAGGCAGATCATCGGTATAAGCCCAAGTGCTCTTTCCGGCAATCATTTCCCACCATACGCCTACATATTTCACCGGCTTAATCCAGGAAACATCTTCATAAGCACAAGGCTCATTCAGATTCAACGTCAGTTTGGAATTCAGAATATCACGGGCATCATCACTTACGATAACCGTACGCCACGGAGACTTACAGGGAGCTTGCAGGTATCCTTTATCTCCTTTTGCATCAGGAGTAAGCCAGGATTCGAATACGAAATTCTTATCATCCAAATTAAGATGCATACAGGAATAATCCACTAAAGCAGCCTCATGCAGGTTAATATAAAGACCGTCAGCTGTTTTCATTTGCAGAGAAGTCTGTACACCCGTCGGAGAGAACGTAGTCTGTGAAGAATTAGGAGTGATCGCACCATCCATCAAGCCACGGATTTCAGAAAGCTTAGATTCTGTATAATCATATTCCTGTGTATCATAATCACCCGGTATCCAGAAAGCTGTGTGATCGCCTGTCATGGCAAACTGAGTACGTTCTTCCTTGATAACGAAGTAATTCAGGTTCTTAGACAAAGGAAATTCGTAACGGAAACCCAAACCGTCATCAAACAGACGGAAGCGGATGATCATATTGCGATCTTGCGCTTTCTGGTTCAACGTTACAGCCATCTCATTATAATGGTTGCGAATTTGTTTCACTTCACCCCACACCGGCTCCCAAGTCTCATCAAAAGTGGAAGTTTGGGTATTTGCCAGTGTAAATCCATTCATCAGTCCCGGAGCATCTTTCAGTTCCAAGCCGAGTTTAGAAGGTTTGATAACAGCTTTTCCTTTGTAGGAAAGTTCATAGATCGGTTCACCTTGTGCGTTCACTGAAAAGTTCAGTTGCAGTTGTCCGTTCGGCGAAGTGATACTCTCAGCCATTGCCCAATTGCTTACAAACAAAAAGAGCAAGAGACAGAACAATTTGATTGCTTTCATGTTTTTCATGATTTGAATTATTTTAGAGAATTATAATCGTGATGCAAATATAAGGATGAAATGACATGTGAACGAAGGAATAAAATGAAAATATAGATGATTTACCGGCAAACGTTTGCATAACTGGTTTAGTTTCTGATTTTTAAGCATTAAGGGGAAAAACCGGAATATAAACCCGATATAAATGAAAAATTGTACCTTTGCAGGCATTATCGGAATAATAACAGAATAAAAATGAAAGAATTGATATACATTTTCCTTGGTGGCGGAACAGGCAGTGTGCTCCGTTACTATGTGCAGGAACTACTGCACGAACGGATCATCCCTTATTCCTTTCCTTGGGCAACATTTACAGTCAATATCTTCGGCAGTTTTCTCATCGGATTGTTTTATGCCCTTTCCGCCCGTTTTAATCTCTCACCCGAAATGCGTCTGTTATTGACAGCCGGTTTCTGCGGTGGATTCACCACTTTCTCTACTTTTTCCAATGATGGTCTGACCTTGCTGAAAGGTGGTTTCTATGGAACATTTATAGCATATACCTTAATCAGCATCACGTTGGGAATATTGGCTGCATTGGCGGGAGGAGCAGTCGGCACTAATCACTTATCACTCACCACTAATCACTAAACACAACTATATTCTGAACAAAAACCGATTGCTTCTTGTTTCCTATTTAAAATAATTACAAATAATATCATAATTATGAAAATAGAAAAGATTATCGGACGTGAAATCCTCGATTCAAGAGGAAATCCCACAGTGGAAGTAGATGTAATGTTGGAATCAGGCTTTATGGGCCGTGCTTCCGTTCCTTCCGGCGCTTCTACGGGAGAACACGAAGCATTGGAACTCCGTGATGGCGACAAAGGACGCTATGGAGGCAAAGGTGTATTAAAAGCTGTAGAAAACATCAATGATATTATCGCTCCGAAACTTGTCGGAATGTCAGCCCTCGACCAGATGGGCATCGATCATACCATGCTGGCATTGGATGGAACAAAAACGAAATCAAATCTGGGCGCAAATGCTATTCTCGGCGTATCCCTCGCCGTAGCTAAAGCTGCCGCCGCTTATCTCGATATACCCCTGTACCGCTACATCGGTGGTACCAATACATACGTAATGCCCGTACCGATGATGAATATCATCAACGGTGGTTCGCACAGTGACGCTCCTATTGCCTTTCAGGAATTCATGATACGCCCTGTAGGCGCAACTTCCTTCCGTGAAGGTCTGCGCATGGGTGCCGAAGTATTCCACGCTTTAAAGAAAGTACTGAAAGATCGTGGTCTGAGCACTGCAGTAGGTGACGAAGGCGGTTTTGCACCAAATCTGGAAGGTACAGAAGATGCCCTGAACAGTATTATTGCCGCCATCAAAGCTGCTGGATACGAACCGGGCAAAGATGTAATGATTGCCATGGACTGCGCTTCTTCTGAATTCTATAAAGACGGAATCTACGATTATACCAAGTTCGAAGGCGAGAAAGGCAAGAAACGCACAGCTGACGAACAGATTGACTATCTGGAACAACTTATCAACCAATTCCCCATCGACTCTATCGAAGACGGCATGAGCGAAAATGACTGGGAAGGCTGGAAGAAACTTACCGACCGCATCGGCGACCGTTGCCAGTTGGTAGGTGACGACCTCTTTGTTACTAACGTTGATTTCCTGGCCATGGGTATTGAAAAAGGTTGTGCCAACTCTATTCTAATTAAAGTAAACCAAATCGGTTCCCTGACCGAAACATTGAATGCCATCGAAATGGCTCACCGCCACGGATACACTACCGTGACCTCCCATCGCTCCGGGGAAACGGAAGACGCTACGATTGCCGACATCGCCGTTGCCACCAATAGCGGACAAATCAAAACCGGTTCATTGAGTCGTTCCGACCGTATGGCAAAATATAATCAGTTGCTTCGCATCGAAGAAGAACTGGGCGCTAATGCTGTTTACGGTTATAAACGTATAAAATAACCATGAATTCTATTTAAGTGTCAAAAAATAAAATAATCAAGAGGGGCGAACCATCACGGACCGCCCCTCTTCTACTTTAACCTTAAAATCACCAATCAGTCTACTACCTTGAAGAAAACTTCTTCTCCGGACTGACTATCCGTTGCCACCCAAAGCCCAAAGTCTCCGGGTTCCACAACTTTAGCCATATCTATGTTCCAAAATGCAAGTTCACTAACAGGGAGTTCAAACGAAACGCTTTTTTTCTCACCCGGCTTCAATGTCACACGAGTGAAACGTTTCAGTTCTTTCACCGGACGGGTCACGGAACCAATCTTATCTTGTATATACAATTGAGCTACTTCCGTTCCTTCATATTTCCCGGTATTTTCCAGATCGAATGTCACTGTCAGCACATCATCTTTTTTCAGTACATCAGACGCCAGTTTGATGTTGCTATACTTAAATGTGGTGTACGACAAGCCATAACCAAACGGAAACAAGGGATCAAAACCCGCATCCATATAGAAGGAAGTACAGCCCAGTGAAGTCTGTCCTGCCTCAACAGCAATATCATTCAGCAACACTTCATTCCGTGTAGCCGGACGTCCGGTATTATTATGAGCGTAGTACACAGGAATTTGTCCCACCATCCTCGGGAAAGTGACCGGCGCCTTTCCACTCGGCACAGCCTTCCCCCAAAGCAAATCAGCCAATGCAGGACCGCCCATTGTGCCCGGATGGAATGAATAGAGAACAGCAGTCGACTCTTCGACTTCTTTACCGATAGTCAACGGACGACCCGCCATCACAATAGTCACTACAGGTTTACCCGTCTTAGCCAAAGCTGTAATCAAAGCTCCCTGATCACCCTGCAAATCCAGATCAGCCAAACAGTGAGCTTCACCCGAAAGAATAGATTCTTCACCCACAAAAGCAAGAATGACATCTGCACGTGCAGCGGCGGCAGCTGCTTTAGCCACACTTGCCGGATTTTTCTCACGACTATATGCTAGTCCCGGTTCATAAATCACCTGTACTTTATCGCCAACCATTTCCTTAATAGCGTTCAACGGAGTCTGAGTACGAGCTTTCTCACCATCAAATATCCAAGTACCTAACTGTTCATAAGGTGCATTAGCCATAGGTCCTACCACTGCAACAGTTTTCACAGATGGCTGTAACGGCAACACTTCCTTATCATTCTTCAACAGAATAGCCGATTCAACAGCGGCTTGCTTAGCTGCTTCCAAATGAGAAGGAGCATACATGACAGATGTTTGTTGTTCATCTACATAAGGTGTATCAAACAATCCTAAACGATACTTTATACGCAAAATATTACGAACAGCCTCATCGATAGTGCTTTCCTTCACCTTTCCCTCTTTCACTAATTCCGGCAGTTCCTTCACAAAAGTGTAACTCACCATTTCCATATCTACTCCTGCATTCACAGATTTCATTGCCACTTCTTTTGAACCGGCGGCAAAACCATGGCTTATCATTTCGCTGGCAGAAGCCCAGTCCGTCACAACAAAACCATCGAATCCCCACTCGTCACGGAGTACATTCTTCAAAATAAAAGCATTCCCGGTAGAAGGGATTCCATCATTATCATTAAATGAAGTCATAAACGTGGCTGCACCCGCTTTGGTGGCAGCTTCAAAAGGTGGCAAATAAACATTGCGCAGACGACGTTCGGGAATGAACGTGGAATTATAATCACGTCCTCCTTCGGCTGCACCGTAACCTACAAAATGTTTAGGGCAAGCTGCAATTGAAGTAGGGCTATTCAGCGAATCTCCCTGAAAACCTTCTACCATAGCAGCTCCCATTACGGAAGTAAGGTACGTATCTTCACCACACCCTTCGGCAATACGTCCCCAGCGAGGATCGCGGGCAATATCAATCATTGGCGCAAAAGTCCACCGGATACCTACAGACGAGGCTTCAATAGCTGCTACCCGTGCACCGTCTTTCGCTACCTGCGGATTGAACGAAGCCGCTTGTCCCAAGGGAATAGGGAAAATTGTTTTAAACCCGTGAATGACATCACGCGCTATCAATAAAGGAATACCCAAACGGGATTCTTCCATTGCCACGCGCTGTAGCGCATTAATACGCACCGGATCCACCTCATTCAAGATGGAACCGATTTCACCTTTCTTAATCAAAGCACTCATATCCTCGATATTACCGTAAGAGGAAATCTGGTTCATCTGACCGATTTTCTCCTCAAGGGTCATCTTAGACAGGAGAGATTCTACTTTTTTCTCGGTTGCCGCATCACTACCTTTATTGGCTACTTGCGTACAAGAGACAAAAGGCAAGAGAAACAAGCAGGCGGAGAAGATTTTCAGTGTCTTCATGAATTAACCTAATTATGTATATTATTACCTATCATTATAAATTGATTGTCCACATCACTAACTGCTCAGTTTATTTCTTTTGAAACACGCGTACATAATCCACCTTCATCGTTATAGGCAAGGCACTCTCATCTACACCTTTGTATCCTCCCCAATCACCGCCCCATGCAAGGTTGAGAATAGGATAGAAAGCATAAGTGAACGGCCACACATTTTTGCCGGAACCTTCATTCTTGAATGTCATCAATTCTGTTCCATCTACAAAGAATTTCAGATAGTCGGGTGTCCACTCACAAGCATAGACATGGAACTCTGACTCTGCCGTACCAATATTGCGAGATGCAGTCTTCTGAGTGTTTATGGTATGATTATAAGCTGCACAATGAATAGAAGAAGACACGATATTCGCATCAACACCCACTTCTTCCATGATGTCAATCTCGCCACACCCCGGCCAGGGATTAGTAGAGTAATTATTGTTCACTGGCATCATCCAAAAAGCAGGCCAAGTACCCTTACCTTTAGGAAGCATGATGCGAGCCTCAAAATAGCCATAAAGCCATCCAGTATTTACTTTAGCATACACACGTAATCCTGGTTTAGAGATTCTCTTTAAATCAGTGATTACTCGATCATTACCTCTATATTTTAAAGTGATAACGATATTTTTACCATCTACTAATTCCGTCACATGCTTACCATTTGCTGAACCATTCACATATTCCTGAAGTTCATTATTCACCCAACCAGGCTTTTGCACTTCGTGTGTCCAATCGGTGCCAAGAGTGCTACCTTCATTAAACTCGTCGTGCCAAACCAGGCGATATCCTTCGGGAGTGTTTATCTCACGGTCTTCAGTCGACTCTTGAGTGATGCTCACCGTAATCTTCTCCGCACCCGAAACAATATCCAAAGTTCCCTTCCGGGAAGTTTTATTCTCATTAGGGTCTGTCGTAACACTTACTGTCTTGCCATCTTTCTTTTCGGCCTTTAGCCAACTATCGTTAGACGTCACACTCCAGTCACCCGTAGCTACAACGGACAATAGGAAGTTCTCGCCACGAGAATTGGAATATATCTCACGCTTCGAAACAGACATTGGGGTTCCTTGCGTCACAGGTACCACAACACGCTTTGCTCCGGATTTAATGATTACAGAACCGTTGCGATCAGTTGTTCCCGAATTTACATTCACAGTAACGGCGACTTTCCCTTTATCCAAAGAAGAATCCAGCACTTTTACTTTCACCCAAGAGGTACAATCATCACTGGCAAAAGCTGTCCATTCAACGCCGCTACAAGTAATATTTAGCGTATAAATAGCTTCTATAGCAACAGCTTCTAGCTTTTCAGGAGAGCATGTCAATGTTACATTATCAGATAATGGATCCAATTCATCATCGCTATTTCCGCAAGCGATTAACACTATAAACAACAAAGATAAAACATAGTTATATTTCATTATCAACATATTTAGTTCGATAATATTCAGTTGTCGAATGGAATGACCTATGAACTGTTTTCTGTAAAGAAGGGGGTAGAATGAAATCTCAATATTCATAAGATCACGTCCTTCCCCTTCCATTTATAAGGAATATATTCTATTCCCAAGTTTCAGTAAACAATTTATCAAACAGGCCATTCAGCCCTATTTTTTAATGACCGTGATTTCACTTATAGTAATTACAGCACCTTCAGGAGCCCCGCCAAAACCAAAGACGAGCATCAGTTTCGGAGCATCTTCATCTTTAGATAACTTTGCATTTTCTATTTTGAATACAAAATCTCCTGCGGGGATTACTTCTTGGTTAGCGAAGAAGAAATTTTCATCATCACCATCTTTTGTCAATTTGACTATCATACCGGGTAACTTGACAGTAGAATTAATCTTCACCGAGAAGTCCACAGTATCATCAACTGTAGCCGAAAGGTCTGTATGAAATTTCCATTGAGCACGCCATATCTCAGCTGCAGATGTCAATACAGGAACTACTATTGTATGCTTACTACCCTCGTGTGTGGTTTCCGGATTACAGTCAATCGCCCCCCAACCATCATCACCAAAAAAAAGTTCCTGAGTAAAAGTAGAATTCTCATCCACAGCTTTCCAAATATTAGCCGCATCATTATAATCAAACGGAGTAACTAGTTCTTTGGGTATTTCAGTTCCATCATCATTAGCATGATCTTTCAGTACAAAACTTTCAATGCTAACTTCTGTGTTCGCCGCATTTCCACCAAAATCGAATACAACCTTAACATTACTAAAGTCAGTTACTGGTATGTTTTCAGGGTCTGCGCTATAGATTTCAAGATCCGCCCCCCACAATGCTTTGGGCTCTCCCGCATCAAGAGCGAAGTTCTTATCCATAAGAATAATATTATCATTATCAGCTTGACAGATTTTCACCTTCACGTTTTTATGCGCTGTAGAAGATGTGAGAATAACAGAAAAATCATAATGCTTGCTAGCAGAAATAGACAGCCCTGTATTGATTGCCATCTGTGCCTGCCACTGATCAGTAGTAGCCTCAGGAAGAGTAATGGTATAAGCTCCCTTAGATAAAACGCATCGAGGAGCATCTATCATATTCCATCCCGGAGCATACCAAAATGCAGGATTATGTGCTGGATTATCATTATTACCGGGATTGTTCGGAAGCTCCAATCCCTTGAAAAGATTGTAGTTACTATCTTCTACGAAACCACCGAAACCGGTCATCTTTGTTTTCTCTACAACAAAAGTTTTCACAACAGAACCATCACTGAACCCATTAGCATTCTTCACTTTGCATTCTACAGTATATGTACCTTTTTTACGATAATACTTTGAAAAGCTAAATGCCGACGAATAAGTTGCACCATCAATAATCCAAACCGGAGTAATTCCAGGAGCGGAAGTAAATTCAAAATTCGCATAATTGGTTGACTGATCTACAGTCACTTTAAAATTGTCAGCATAATCTGAAGCTTGCGGGATATCTCCATTTGCACCCGTAAAATCTTCGGGCGAACATGCAGTCATTGCAAAACTTGCAATCAACACCCCTGCCATATATTTAAAAATATTTTTCATATCGTTTATTCTTTAATAAAGTTATGGGAAACTATTTATAATCGTTCTGGACCAAGGCCGGATCGGAATCCAACTCACCCTGCGCGATAGGAATATATTTCTTCTTCGAATTCCAGGAATTAGTGCGATAACCATATTCATCGGGAATAAGTGCCGTAGTAGCCTTATTCTTGGATGAAGCTCCGTTGATACCCTCAGCACGCACCAAGTCGAAATAACGTTTACCTTCGCCCACAAACTCAAGACGACGCTCGGTGAGTATATCGTCCACGGTAGCTGTGGAGAGTTCTGACAGTCCGGCACGGGTGCGGACTGCATTCAGCCACGTCTTGGCTTCACCGGTTGCGCTGCCGCCGGTGCGGAGAGACAGTTCAGCTGCATTAAGCAACGTTTCGGCATAGCGATAATAACGGTAATTATTATTGTAATTCAAGTTCTGGTCGAATGGAGCACTCTTAAAATTCCGGTCATACGGACGGTACTTGCGTAACCAAATATGGGTATCCTGATAGCGGGCGGTATACTCCGTTCCACGCACATCCCAGCAAGTAGCATCGCGACGTTTGTCCGTACTGCTAAACATTTCATAGGTTTCGAGGCGCATTGGCAAAAATCCCCAGCCTTCACCTGTCCAATCTGGATCAGTAAATGTATTGGGTGAAATCAGTGTAGGAAGCACAGTACCACCAATAGCCAACGGACTTCCCCATCCACGTTCAGAGTTAGTCTGCTCGTAATTGATTTCCCAAATAGACTCATTACACCACTCACCGGTTGTGTCCCAGATGGAAGCATAATCGGTCACCAACTGAAAGTTGGAGTCTGCTATAATCTCTTTCATATAGCCAAGAGCTTTTGCAAAACGAGCCTCATCGTTCTGATACATCACCATTTCAGCATACATCATATAAGCCATAGACTGAGTGACGCGTCCCAACTGACTGTCATCATTTTCCCCTTTAGCAGTCTTATAGTACTTCAAAGGTAACACTTTCGAATCTATCACAGCTTCCAATTCCACAATCAGTTCATTGTAAACATCGTCGGCCTTGTATTGTGGAGCTGTATAGGGAGGCTTGGAAAGATTCTCCAGATAGAAAGGAACATTGCCGAAATAATGCCACAGCATATTATAATAGAACACACGTAAACAACGCGCCTGCATCTCATAGCTATTGCGATTTTCTGGTGTAACATCAGTAGCCCAATCCAAATACTTCAGCAAATCATTACAACGCTTAACGCCCGAATAGTCTACTGTCCAAAGAGAACTGAGTGTATTGTTCTCATTACCTTCATAATTGAAAAGCATATGCCAATTCTGCATATCCGTCTTAGTGGCACCGCCTACCCAGAAATTGTCACCCATGATTTCAGCATCAATATTCAGGGCATTATACTGTCCCAATCCCCAGTCGGCCCAATGAATAGGATCATAAGCCGCAATCAGTGCCTCCTGAATATGCGCATCCGTAGTATAATAATCTTCCAAAGGTTCACCTGTGGGGTTTTCCACCTCAAGGAAACTGTCACTACAACCGGCAGTTAGCATCGTGGCGACAGAAAGTAAGCCTATTGCTAATATCTTATTTGTTTTCATATATTTCTTGATTTTTTAGATTAGAAAGAAACGTTTACACCTACAGTAAAGGTACGAGCCTGTGGATAAACACCACGATCGATACCAAGAGATTTAATGCCATCAGGACCGGAAGAGATTTCAGGATCAAAGCCCCAATACTTTGTCCAAGTCACCAGATTCTCAGCCTGCACATAAAAGCGTAAACGTTCGATAGTAAGTTTACGAGTAAGAGCCTTAGGTAATGTATACCCCAAAGTGATATTCTTGAGACGAAGGTAAGAACCATCACATACATAAAGGTCGGATACCATCCAGTTTGTGGCATCACCCACTGCCAAACGGGGATACTTATTAGAAGTTCCCTCACCGGTCCAGCGACCTAGCATCCAGGAAGGATAGTTACCTGAAGCAACATCGGTACGATAAGTAGCATCAAAAATATCAGCACCGGCTACACCCTGGAAGAAAATATTGAAGTCGAAACCTTTCCAGTCGGCATTGAAGTTTAAACCATAAGTCCAGTCAGGCGTACCATTACCGATATTGGTACGGTCATCAGCCGAAATACTTCCGTCACCGTTCACATCCACAAAGCGCGTATCACCGGGAACGGCATTCGGCATTATCATAGCCCCATCCTTATTGACATAAGCACGGACCTCGTCCATATTTTGGAATATCCCGTCAGTCTTATAGCCGAAGAAGTACGGAAAAGGCTGTCCGTTTGACCCACGCGTACCACCACCGGACAATCCTTGAATACCATCAAAATCCATATAGCCAGTGTCATTACCTAAGTTCTTCAATGTATTTTTAAGATAAGTGGCATTACCCTTGACAGCAAATTTAGCATCCGAAATATTCCACTTGTAGCTAATCTCAAACTCAAAGCCGCTATTTTCCATGTCACCCACGTTTCCCAAAGGTTTGCTTTCACCTACATAACTCGGAATAGGCATCTCCATAATCATGCCATTGGTCTTCTTGATATAATAATCGGCGCTGACTGTCAATGCGTTGTTAAAGAAACCTAAGTCGATACCAAAGTCAGTCTGTTCACTTTCTTCCCACTTCAAATCAGGATTGGCCAGGCGCTGCGCCTTTGATCCGATATACTTGACGGCATCTCTACCAAGAAGCACATTATTACCCATAGCCGTAAGTGAGGTATACCCGAACTCATCTATATTGTCATTACCATTCTTACCCCAACTAGCACGAATTTTTAAGTTAGAAAGCCATTCACGTGTATTTTCCATAAATGCCTCATTCATCACATTCCAGCCTGCAGATACAGAAGGAAATGTACCATACTTATTGTTAGGACCAAAACGGCTTGAACCATCACGACGTATCGTAGCCTGAATCATATAACGTTCGTCATAGTTATAACTGAAACGGGCAAAGAGGGATGACATAGTGTGTTCCACACGGGGAGCACCTGATGTACCATACTGAACAGTAGTAGTGGATATGATTTTATTTCCATCTTTATCCAATATATAATTACCATCTCCATCTGTCTTATAAGTATATTCGATATTTCCCGTAGCATAGTCAATGGAAGGTTTATCAGGATTAACCAGATTCCAACGATTACCCTTCAAATAATCACCCTTGTATTTTAAAGCAGACTGTCCCAATACCACACCAAAGGTATGCTTACCAATAGTCTTATCATAAGTCAAAGTATTTTCTAACTGCCATGTAACATTCTGCTCCTTATTGGCTTCCACACTGGTATGTGAAGCATTATTATTGCCTGAAAGATAGAAACGGGAAGTTGTGGCCTTGTCATATCCCCAAAAACCCATATCAGCACTGTAACTAAAGTGATATTTCAGATTATCCCACAACTGCAAGTCAAAAGAAAACTTGGGTACAAACTTATGTGACCAATTCTTCTGAGGATTTAACGTCATCATGGCCATCGGATTGTTCATTTCCTGATAAGCGCCACCATAACCGGGCACTGTATAGGGATTTCCATTTGCATCACGAGGCAGGTCATAAGCCTTATAATAGTCTATCATTTCAGTTGCTGCATCCCCTGTCAATGTAGGTGTCAATATAGGAGACAAATAGAGAGCGGATCCCAAAGCAGAACCGAATTCTGAGTTAGTGGAGATGCCGGTGGAGTGTGTGCGCATATAAGCGATATTTACACCCAAATCCAACTTATTAAGGAAGCTACGTTCCTTGGAAGCATCAATCAGATTGTACTGTGTGTTAGAGCGAATAGTCAGACGGTCATAATTAGATTGCCCGTAGTTACCACCAACAATACCATCTTGCGTATAATATCCCAATGAGAGATAATAATTTATTTTTTCAGATGCTCCACTGATAGTTACATCATGATTCACCACTGGTGCATTGTCATTGAACACCAGATTCTGCCAATCTGTACCAAAACCTGTGATGGCTTGTCCATTAGCATCTATCAAATTGTAGGGATCAGCATACACCGGAGCCTGGCCACCGTTCACGCGACTTTCATTCTGCAAAATAGCATAATCCGTAGCACTTGTTACGTCACGTTGCTTCCATGCACTCTGCCAGCCATAAGAAAAATTATAATTAATTTGTGCCTTCCCCATCTTACCCTTTTTGGTGGTAACGAGGATAACACCATTGGCAGCACGTGCACCATAAATAGCTCCGGATGCAGCATCTTTCAAAACTTCGATAGATTCGATATCATTCGGATTCACAAAGTCAAGGCCACCTCCGATAGGCATACCGTCCACGATATAAAGCGGATCACTATTATTAATAGTACCGATACCACGTACACGTACGCGAGGAGAATCACCCGGTTGTCCTGAAGCCGAAGTTACATCTACACCGGCAGCCAGTCCCTTCAATGCATTATCCATGCGAACAGGAGCCTTTCCGGCAATGTCTTCGCTGCTTACCTTGGCAATAGAAGCAGTGACTACACTCTTCTTTTGCACACCGTAACCCACTACCACCACTTCATCCAGCGCTTCAGAATCCTCTTGCAGAACAATTTTCAGTTCACGCTTGCCACTAACCGAAACTTCCTGTGATTTGAATCCTATATAAGAAATAGAAAGGATTGCGTCGGAGGGAACCGACAAAGCAAATTCACCGTCTATACCGGTGATTGTTCCCGTAGTGGCATTACCTTTCACCACCACATTTACTCCAGGTAAGGGTTCATTGTCCGCACCACTTACCACCGTACCTTTTATCTGTATATCTTGTGCATATACAGCAGAAGCTAAGGTAAAGCTCAGTAAAAATAAAACTGATAATAACTTTTTCATAAGTTTTACTAAATTAAGATTAACAATTCTCGGTTTCGTTCTCAATTGAACACTGCAAACATAGAGTAAAATGCAATAAAAGAAGCCCTAAGTACCCATTCTTAAATACGTCAATTCAAAATTCAGAATACGTTATCAATACGTCAAAAACAAATAAACAATTGATAATCAGAGAAAATACTATACTTTCATCGAATACGTCATTGCATGTTATAGAACATAGAACACTGTTTTTCTAAACTACAATAACACGAAAGCCGGGTAATTTATAAAGGAAGTTAATAACAGAAATACAGGAAAAACTTAAAGATTATCGGTTGAATAACTCAAAAGTGAATTTGCAACCTATCTCCTTAAATTTCCAATTGGCAAAGCTGCCAAAGACTCCGAAATCAAAAATATTGGTGCCGATGCCATAACCAACCTCAACATAAGGGTTCAGATGCGGAACAACCAAAGCATTCAGATAAAGACGCTCATTGAGCACATGCTGTGTATACTTCACCAAATGACGCAACATCAGGAAGGGAGATTCATACGTCAAATGCCCACGGAGATATTTACGGGAGGAATTATACCACCGCCCGTCAAGCAACTGGAATACACCGCCAATTTCATCATTCCATCCCACGGGAAGATTGGAACGGGTAAAATTGGCAAAATCCACAAAGTATATATCTTTTTGATTAGTAAAAGCACCCCATCCAAAGCGGAGATAAAAATCACGCATCAACCCCAAGGGAATGGAGTGCTGAATATCCACCTCTACACGCTCATACGTACCGGTACTTTTAAAAACCCCATTAATGCCCCGCTCCCAGTCCACTGAAAAACTGGGATATTTGGAATGTAAATTCACTTTACGATCCCCATTCATATAGTAATACTGACCGGGCGTCCACGTCAGACGGACACGCGGAGCAAAACTATTGTAAGAATGACGCATTTTCTCTGTCCAATCAGGATAAACTTCTGAAGAGGAGCCTACACTTCGCGAAGTCGCCCTCGTGGATACATACATCGAACGATTGGCCTCCGTACGCTTATGCATGGAGAAACCGACATCCAGTGACAGACCGTTCACAACTTCCCAGCTATGGCGCACCTGCAAGTATAAGTCATTAAAGTAATCCAGTTGTATCTGATCAAAATCGAAAACACTATCCGGAATGTTTTTCAATTCATCCAGCATCCTACTACTATAAATGCGGTGGCCGTTACCCAGGTTAACGTGAAGGGCCGCGCGCTTACGTGGCCAGTAATCAAAATCTGACTTTATCGACCAATAAAACTCATTATACTTGAAGTTATACCCCAATCTGGGAACGATACGTAACAAACGGTCGTACTTAAATTCCTGCCGGTAAGAAAAACCATTCTTCCCGCTATAACTCAACAAGAATGGATTGATAAGCGGTGAACAGCGCACACTGCCCAGTTTCGAAAGATCTACTGTATAGCGGCTGATAAGCGCATCACCTATCTGTCCCCAGAATTCCAGATTCTTATTTTTGGGTTTCTTATATCGATATGAAGTATCACGGCTTAAAAAGAAATCTTTATATAAGTCCTGTTCATGTACAGTCAACGGAATGGGACGTATACTCTCAAAATAAGAACTATCCTTCTTGTTGGCATTCGTATCACTGCGCAATGTGTAGGACTCCGACAGATCATACTTGCTCTTCAATCTTTTCCGGTCCATCCGTGAAGGGTCTTTCTGAATAATGGTTTTATAATCGAGAGCAGCAATATAATTGGCATCGACCACATTGCCCAGAAAGCGGAAAGTGGCATCCACATCATAATGTACAGGCAAAAACTCATCCGATTCACCCACATCTCCCATACGTATCATATTGTTGAAACGCAACATTTCAGAACGTCCACTAAAATGCATCTCACGCACACTCCAGACATTCTCACTGACCACCATGTGACCGCTGACCAACTGAAAGCTTTTGCTTTTCGGTTTGAAACTAATCTTATATTGCAAATCATGCACTTTACCCATTACCGAATCGACATGATAAGAATAATATTTCATCGCATTTGGAGCCAAAGGCGAAAGAAGCTTATCATATAATAAGGTAGAAGCGTAGATATTAACATGGAAATATTCCGGCAACCTTCCGTCCAGTTCCCAAAACTCGGAAGTGGTACCGACACTGGCTTTTACTTTCTGATCATAAATGTCGGGAGCAGTAAAATGCAAGTCACTATAAGTTTCCATCATATACTCCCTCACTCCTTTCCGGATGCGGAACATGGTAGGAATAAAGCGTAAGATGTGATTTTTCTTGCGAAGATTCACTTTTCCCTTAATATAAAGATCGGCTCTATAGTCGTCGATAATACTTTCATAAAAAGGAGCAAAGAAGATGACTTTCTTCATTATAGAGTCCGCAGAAAGCAAGCTCGCATCGTAAGGATCAGGGATAGAAGCTGCCTGCACTTTCGGACAAGCTGAAAGCAAAAGACATAGCAAGGTTCCTATACAAAAGACGCGTTTCAACGGCAATACCTCCAAATATATAGGGACAAATATAGAAAAAAAGGTTGTAAAACGACGAAATACCTCTCTTTTTAAGAAACCTGATGAAAGATTCTTCATTACAGCCCAGATATAACTTCAATATAGAAAAGAGCGGAGATAAAATCCCCTAAAAGAGTTTTCTCTGTAACATCCCCGAATATTTCAGGGGGTATCCGCATAAAAAACACATTATTTTCAATAATACCCCCTAAAAAATAGGGGTACTTCCGGAAAAAACATATAATTTTGCGCCCAACAACCAACAAAAGAAGGACAAATATGTCAAAAATGAGATTTTACGCCTTGCAAGAGCTTGCCAACCGGCGCCCTCTTGAAGTTACAACCCCTTCGAACAAATTATCCGATTACTACGGAAGCCACGTGTTCGACCGTAAGAAAATGCAGGAATATCTACCCAGAGAAGCTTACAAAGCTGTAACAGATGCTATCGAAAAAGGGACTCCCATCAGTAGAGAGATAGCTGACCTGATAGCAAACGGCATGAAAAGTTGGGCCAAATCCCTGAACGTTACTCATTACACTCACTGGTTTCAACCGCTGACGGATGGTACAGCTGAGAAACATGATGGATTCATCGAATTCGGAGAAAATTCAAATGTAATTGAACGCTTCTCCGGCAAATTGCTCATCCAACAGGAACCGGACGCTTCTTCTTTCCCCAACGGAGGTATCCGTAATACATTTGAAGCACGCGGATATACAGCATGGGATGTTTCCTCTCCCGCCTTCGTGGTAGATACAACTCTGTGTATCCCTACAATCTTCATCTCATATACCGGCGAAGCGCTGGACTACAAAACTCCATTGCTGAAAGCACTCGGTGCCGTAGATAAAGCTGCCACGGAAGTATGCCAGTTATTCGATAAAAATGTAACCCGCGTGTTTACTAATTTAGGCTGGGAACAGGAATACTTCCTGGTAGACTCTGCCCTATACAACGCCCGCCCCGACCTTTGCCTGACCGGACGCACGCTAATGGGACATTCTTCCGCCAAAGACCAACAGTTGGAAGACCACTATTTCGGTTCTATTCCGCCACGGGTAACAGCCTTTATGAAAGAACTGGAAATAGAATGTCACAAACTGGGTATTCCGGCAAAAACACGCCATAACGAGGTTGCACCCAACCAGTTTGAACTGGCTCCCATCTTTGAGAATGCCAACCTTGCCAACGATCATAACCAGTTAGTAATGGACCTGATGAAACGTATTGCCCGTAAGCATAACTTTGCCGTATTGCTGCATGA
>OLNW01002034.1_pt1 | contig 18376 bp, 21 predicted proteins | sample 1672121 | NCBI WGS metagenome assembly OLNW01 (sample SAMEA3136648, study PRJEB25190) | human gut metagenome
CTTCTGATACAGCTTGGACAGCATGATCTCGATGGTGTCCAACTGCGGGTCGGAGAACTCCTTGTAGGCGCGGAAGAAATCCTTCAGGAAGGAGATGTGCCGCGCCAGCAGCGTGGACTTGCGGAACGCCTCGGGGACGGACTCGTCTGTTTCGGAAGTGTCTCCCTCATCCCAGCACCGCACCTCCAGCACATTGATGCGCTTCTCACCGGCCATAAGGTCGATGAAGCAGCCGCCTAAATTCCCGCACAGCTCCTCCAGTTCATGCTCGGCATCCAGTGAAATGACAGATTTTCCTGCTTCCAGCAGATTGCAGATCAGCAGCTTGATGAGATAGCTCTTGCCCTGACCGCTGTTGCCGAGAATAAGAATGTTGGCGGAGGTCTTGTCGCTTTCCCTGCGGTCGAAGTCCACCACGATATTGCTGCCGTACTTGTCCTTGCCGATGTAGATGCCCTTGGGATCGGTCTTGCCGGAGTAGTTGAAGGGATACAGGTTGGCCACGCTGCCGGCAGGCAGTACCCGCTCGAATTCCCGCCCCAGAGCGTTGTGTCCCACGGGGCTGACGCAGCAAAAGCCCTGCTTCTGCCGCAGGAGCAGCTTGTCCACATTCAGCTTGCAGCGCACCAGCTCTGTCAGCACATCGGTCTGCAATCGCTTCAGCCCTTCCATGCTGTCCGCCGTCATCTCCAGATACACGGCGCAGTGGAGCAGTGGTTCATGCTCCCGATGCATCTTATGCACCAGCTCCGCCACATCCCGCAGGTTGCTTTCGGCCTCCACGGTCTGCCGCAGCTTGTTGGGGTCTGAGCCGTCCAGCTTATTCTTCTTATTGGCGTTGTCGATGATCCGATCCTCCTCGCCGGGGGACACCTGCCGGCAGTAGATCCGCAGGGTCACGCCGCTTTTCTCGCCTAAGTGCCGCAGGATGGCCTGCGCCTCGGTGCTGGCGGGATATTCCCGCAGGGCCCACACGCAGCGATAAGTGCTGCCGAAGATATAATGATCCACCTCGAACTTCACCACACCCGGCGCGATGCAGTCCAGATAGGTGCGCAGGAACGCTTCCCGCGGGGTGGGTTCTTTTTTCCGAAAAGGGTTTTTCATATGCCCTCCCATCACAGCAAATAGAAGTCTATGCGCGGCTCCAGCTCCGGCTCCTGTCCGGTGAACTGTTCCGGCTCACGGAACAGTTCCGTGTACCGCGCCACCTGCTCGTCCGTCAGGGAGCAGAGACCGCCCTCCAGATCGTCTCCCACCAGAAAGAACGGCCCGCAGATGATGTCATCCTCCAGCCGCCGATTGGGTGCCATGCCGTTGAGCTTCCCCTCATCGTTGCAGCAGAGCAGCACGCCGTCCTCCATATACACCGGCTGGAACAGCCCCTGCACCTCCTGCTGGATGGCTTCCAGTCCGTCCGCCATCTCCTTCACATAGGGTGCTTTCCCCGGTTCAATTTTCAGTATCCGCATTTTATTCCTCCGTTTCCGTTGTCAGCCACCATGTGCCATCCACAAGGTCAAAGCTCTCATGGGTGGCATCCTGTTCGAAATAGATCGCCAGCAGCTCCAGCAGCTTCTGCCCCTCGGCACGCCGCACGGCGAAGCCGCTGTCCCGGAGCTGCTGCTCCACGGCGGCATAGTGGACAGCACCGTCCGTTTTTCGCTGCCGCAGTACGAAGCAGAACTCCCGCGAGGATGCCATCATGGTCTGCGTGTCATCCAGATGCTGCCGATCCTGTGCCAGCAGCCTGCGGATGGCGGGGTTACCCTCCTGCTCCAGCCGCTGGCGGTAGAACTGCCGGTTGTCCTGAAAGGACTCCTTGGAGTCCAGTGCCAGCAGTTCTATCTCCGCCATGGCCTTCAGTACGTTCAGCAGCGCCATTACCCGCGACCGGACGCCCTGATCCGGCAGGACGTTCAGGTTGGTGGGCTGCACAAGATAAAAGGTCAGCTCGCCGTCCGCAGTCTGAACGCCGCCTGCCGTGATGTCCTCGATGCCCACCAGCTGGCGGGTGGACTTTTTTCTGTTTTTCATGTCGGTTCCCTCCACTCGTAGTATTGCTGCCCGAAAAAGAAAAACACTGCGGCGTGGAGCAGGAAATCCAGCATACTGACGCCGTCATGCCGAATGCAGAGAAAGGCCAGCGCCGCCGTGACCACCATGGGGACGACAGCGCCGGTCTGGGCCAGTGCCACTGCCGACAGCAGCAGTCCGATGCCGATAAACGCCACATCCCGCAGCGCCCACAGCCACAGCATGGGCCGAGCCGTCAGATTTTCGGGGTAAATATAAATTGCTCTCACCTCCTATGAGATGCAGAGCGGCCGCAGGTTTTCCTGCGGCCGCTCCTGTTACTTGGTTATTCCGTTTCTGCATTGTCCAGCGCATTCTCGATGAGCTGGATGAGGAATTGCTTCTGCTTGAGGTTGTGTGCTGCCAGATACTCTTTCAGCCTGTCGAAGAGTTCTGCCGGGATCTGTACCGCCAAGGTCCGCTCTGCTTTCATTCCGCCGCCTCCTTCAAAGTGTTCGGTGAAGATGCGCTCCACATATTCTGCCAGCGTTGCCAGCTCCATTTCTTCTTTCTCTGCCATGATTCTTGCGTGAAGCTCCGCCGGGATCATGGCGCAGAGGTTCTTTTTGCCCTCCATTGGCCTGCTCCTTTCCTTGATTTTGCAAGCAAAGCATACCGGAAGAAGTCATGGAAAGCTATTCACCAAACTCAACGAAGAAGTCATGCGAAACGGAAGCAACATCACCAATGCAGCTATACCGCCCGAAGGACTGCGGCGATCCGTCCCATGATGAATTCCACACAGGGGATCGCCACGCTGTTGCCCAGCGCCTTATAGCGGGCGCTGTCAGACGCGCCGGGGATATCCGTCCAGCCGTCCGGAAAGCCCTGTAACCGTTCGCACTCCAACGGAGTCAGGCGGCGGATGAGATAGGCGCAGGCTTCTGCCTGCCGGTAGACGAGGTCGGTGGCATCCTTATGCTGTCGGGCGCTCTGGGTGCTAACCACCTCGCAGTCCTTGAATTCATCCACCCGCTGACGGGCATAGACCGCGTGGCGATCCATAGCAGTCAGCGTATAGGCAAGCTCTTCCTGACAGCCGAGGCCGTTGCCGCCGTTCTGCGGCTGGCGATCCACGGTATTCCCGGCGATGCAAATAGTATCAGGCTCCTGCTCCACCAGCGGCACATTGTTTCCACCTGTGCCGTAACGGGCTGACATCGTGGGCGCTACCTTGTGCGGGCCGGTGTAGCGGCTGTCGATGCCGTGATTTTCATATACAAGCGGCTGATGTCCATGCTCCTGCGCCCGCAGCGTACCAGACACATTCTCCGAGCATTCCATGACATTTCCGCCCTGATCGTTGAGACACAGGACAGACGGCATACAGTTCCCGCTTGCCGAGCCTTTCAGCGTAGGAGCCAACTCCTCGCCGTAGCCGATGCTTCCGGCAGACGCTCCGGCACCGGCAGAAAAACCGGCGGCTACAAAAGTCTGCTGCTTCATGCCGGGACTGGCTTGCAGCGCACCTGCAACGTTGTGCAGATCCCGCACCTCATCCCGCTGATTGGCGGCAAAAGCTGTAATTTCTCCTTCATCCGGCTGCGTCACAAAAGTTTGCATTTGCATATTGGTGGTTGCCATCAGCGCGCCGGACACGCCGTGCAGGTCAATGCCCTCGTCCCGCTGGTTGATGTGATAAGCATCCAACCCAGTAGGCTGACCATCCGGCCGCATAAGTCCTGCCTGTATCTTCAGTGCACGCGCCAGCTTTTTCGGCAATTCCTTGCCGCGCTCAGAAGCTCGGCGCAAGATACCCAGACAGGCTTTCGGGGTCAAATAGTATTTTGTCGGCGGATCTGCCTGCAAAATCTGCGACAAGGAAGATCCTTTTACGTCGCTGGGCGACACCCCAGTATTGAGCGTCAAGGCACCGCCACGCCAGGGAGAAATCATCTCCCAATAGGATTCGCCCAGCAGATTGCCATGACCAGGGGTAAGGTCCAGGGACATGAACGGAATCGCGCTTAACTCTGACAATTTCTTCGAGGACGATCCGGAAATCTTCGCCCTTGGGCGTTCCGCTGGAAAAGGCTCCGGGGACGTTCTCCCACAATAAGTATCGAGGTCGTACATGGATATCTGCTCTGCCTCGTAATTGGTCTGCATATCTCATCTCCTTTACCAGCCTGACCTGCTCCATAAAAAGGCCGGAGCGTGCGCCGGCTAATCCGGCTCTCGCTCCGGCCACGGACAGGTCCTGGCACGGGCTGCCGCCGCAGATGATATCCACAGGCGACAGTTCCGCGCCGTTCAGTTTCGTAATGTCGCCCACATGGATCATGTAGGGAAATCGCAGCTTTGTGACCTCGATAGGGAAGGCTTCGATTTCCGATGCCCACACCGGCGTAATGCCGCTGCGAATGGCAGCCAAAGGAAACCCGCCGATGCCATCAAATAGGCTCCCCATCGTCAGCACACACTCACTATTCATTTTACCGCCGCCACCACCGTGCGGGTCATATTCACCGCACTTTGGGCGGTATACACGGCAGACATGATGTTGGCTTTTGTGGTGGTGTCCAAGCCAAATGCCCCTGCGATACGGGGGATCTCTCCGGCCGAGAGCATCAAGCCAAGCCCCAGCAGGGCATGATCCTTGAATACCATCAACCCTGCCACAAGGATGGTCGCCTGCAAAAATGCCGTCAGGCATAGGCCGATGACCTGCTTGCACCACTGGATGAAGCCGTCCCCATAGCCTCGCGGTACGCTGAACATATACAGGCTCCCAACGGCAATTTGGATGAGCAGGATGCCGCCGCGCTTGAGATTGGCAAAGAAGACTTTGATGACCGCATAGGCCATAAGTGCAAGGCAGAAGATGACCATCAGTCCGCTGGTCACCGGTCCGAAGCCCCGCAATGCGATAGACGCGCCTGCCGTCAGGCTCTCCACGGCGTCAAAGTCTACCAGTGCTTCCTTTGCCACATCTCCTATGCTGCGTGCGCCATAGCCGGTGATGCCTGCGGTCAGATCCGCCTGCAGCGACACCGCCAGCGCGTACAGCTTCACCGGCACCTGGGTAAAAAGGGAGACGGCCAGAAAGCCTTTCATGGCGTTCAAAGCCGTCTCTTTTACGTTGCCCCGCCCTGCGGAGTATTCCACGCCGGTCTCAAAACAGGACACCACCAGTCCTACGGCGTACAGCGTCCAGCCCAAATAGGAGAAGAACAGCACCACGCTCTGTACCCAGCTCATGTCAAAGAGCTCCGCGCCCATGCTGCCCATCTCCGCAAAGAAATTGCCGAGAAAGCCCACGATCTGACCGTAGAACCAGTCCACGATCTGTCCCAGAACTGTTTCGGCTACAAAATCCCAGATAAATATTTTACTTCACCTCCCGCAACTAAAAAAGCACCCTGCCGCAGCAGAGTGCTTTCCAGTGGATATTTAATTGTTATGTTCTCCCTTGATGCCGAAAATATGGTACATATAGTTGGTTCTGGCATCGGCAATATGGTAAATCAATACAGAGTCCTCCACAATGCGGTAGATACAGACATACTTCCCAATGAATAATGCCCGAAAGCCATACCGCCCCAGCAGTTGGGTCTCTTTTAAAACACCTAACTGGGGAAAAGTTTCCAGCTTCCTTACCGAAGACAATATCATTTTGGCAAAATTTTCCGCAGATTGCGTACCGACTGTGTTTTTATGATACAGCAGCAAATCCCTGTATTCCAGTTTCGCTTCATACAGCCATTCAATCCGCATCCAAGACCTCCTGCGTCAGGCGCTCCATATCGTCCATAGAGGAGGTTTTTGCTCCCGCCAATCGGGATTGTTCCCGCTGCAGCAGCATATACAGAAGGTCAAGCTCTTTCTCCCGCTTCTCCCAGAGATCCATCGGGACAAAAACCATCTCGCCGTCGCCGTTCCGTGTCAAATAGATAGGCTCCTGTTTTTCCTTCGCCAGCCGAACCATTTCGTCATACCCGTTGCGCAGGGAAGTTGCCGAACGAATCATCATTTTACTCAGCTCCTCTCATTGCTTAATTATGCCTTTATTATAAACGAATTATTCCTGCGCGTCAAGAAGGACTGCTAAACTTGGGGTATCTCGCTTTCTTCTTCACATCGTCTGTTCCCACGCTTGGTCGGCAGACTGGTCCATATCCTGAAACACCTCCAGATAGTCAGACACCGCAGTGGACAGCACCTCATAGTCCTGCCGGGTAGGATGATACACATACCAGTCTACTTTCCCGGAGTCATCCCAGATGTGCGGCTCCACGCCGTTTCGAAAGTTGTGATTGGCGGTCATCTTCAGCCCCAGCAGGTCTGAGAAGCGAAGGCGCAGGGTGTCCACCTGCCCCTCGCTGCGGTTGAGGATCGTGATCTGCAGGGCATTGTACTGACTGCCGATCATGCCTGTGACGAATTGGATCTTTGCCCGGTTCATCTCACCCAGACGCACATAGCAGGCTCTGTCCACATAGGTGGCATCGGGATAGCAGCTCCCAACGATTTTCCGAAGCTCCTGTTCGTAGAAGGTTATCACCTCACACCCCTACAATGTCCCACACATACAGCGGCGCGGTGAGGGTGAATACCAGACAGGCGAACAGGATGGCGGGAGCCGTCCACTCAAACTGTCCTGTTTTCCGATAGTCAAAATAGCTTGTACCCACCTTCACAAAGAAAAACACCGCCAGGATCAGGTCGATGGCAGGGAATACCACGTTGTTCACCACCGTCTTGATCTGCCCGGATGCCGTCTGCCATGTACCCTCCACCGCGCTGGCCACATCGCCGGTGCCGGTGGCATAGGCCGCCACGGAGAACAGCCAGCACAGCAGCGCTGTTACACCCAGCAGCACTGCGGCGCGCTTTACCGTTTTCATCGTCATTCCTCCTTCACATCGTCATTTCCTGTGTCATCTCCGTCTGCTCCTGCCGCAGCTGCGCCAGCTTCTCTGCCGCCCAATCCGGAATGCACTCGTCCCGGATAACGCCTACGAACTCACTGCGATTCCAGCGGGTCGTTTCGCCATCCACGAGACAGGTGCAGAGTACAGACCTCCCACGGGCGTGGGGCAGGCAGCCAAAGCCGCTATGGGCCAGCCAGAGCTGGTTCTCCGGCTGCCAGCAGTCCTCCCGCAGTGTGTCCGGTGACAGCACCAGCACCTTGCCGGTGAAGTCCTGCTCTCCGGTATCTGGCAGGCAATGCTCCGTGCCAAACAGGTGCAGCCGCGCCAGCTCTCCGCGGTAGTCGCTGACAAAGCCGTCCAGCACGGCGGGATGGCTGTTCACCACGAAGGTCAGGCGGTGTCCGCCGTCGGAGGGGATGAATATCCTTCGGCTCCACTGCTTGTTGACCTCGTGATACCGCCCGTCATAGGCATGCTCCTGCAGGGTATTGGCCAGCACGAAGCCCACCCGTTTGTAGCCGTATTGGTCGATAACGCTTTTGGCGCAGCCGTCCTTCAGGTGCATCCCATCAAAATCCCGTCGAATCGCCAGCTCTATGGCCCCGGCGCAGACGCAGTTGGCGCGGAAGTTGGCGCGCCACAGCTCCAGCTCGCCCCGTTCTCGCGCTTCCTTGGCCGTGTAGGGATACATCCCCTCATTCAACGGCATAGATCACATCTCCCTCCGCCAGATGGTGCGCCAGCTGTGCCGGACAGCAACCGCAGTTCAGCAGCAGGATCAGCACATCGTCCGGCACCGCGTCCAAGTCAAAATCCTCGTCATCCCTGTCGCATTCCGCGATGCACGGCGCATGGCACACAGCCGTCAGCACCTCCACAAGCTGTGAAGCCGCTTCGCACAGTCCCGCCAGCGCGTCCACCATCTGCTCCGCCGTCATCTTCTGGGGCATCAGCAGGATCAGGCTTCGCGTCATCTGCGCGGACAGGTCTGCGCCGTCCAAGCCGTGCTCTGCCAGTTCTTCCGCGGGGATGGTCAGCCCGCGCTGATCCAGTGTCATTTCGTTTTTCACGTTCATTGTCCTCCTATTTCATGTAAAGGCCGGTGGGGGATATGCACCAACCGGCAGGCTTTTCCGTTGCTGTCATAATCGTCAAAGAGCGTCATCTGCGGCGCGAAGATCCGGGGATCGTAGTTGGTCATGATGTATTCCGCGTAGGTATCGTTTTTCTTCTTGGACTGGCTGTTGGGGCGCTCCACCTCGTAGATAAAGAAGTCATCGTACAGCTCGCGGATATATGCGCAGTTGTTATAGGACACCATGGCGAATCCCTTATGCGCCGCCAGCGCGTCATGGAGCCGCTGGTGGTCACTGCGGGGAAACTCCACCGTGTAGCACTCCGCCTCATAGTAGGGCGGGTCGCAGTAGATCACAGTCTGGGGATCGTTGCGGGCGGCGATGATGCTCTCAAAATCACGGTTTTCCAGCGCCACATCCTTCAATCGACGGGAACACTCCCAGATCTCGTGGAAAAAGCGCCGGATGTCGCAGGATGCCGTGCCATAGCTGCCGCCGCTGCCGTTATAACTGTAACGCTGCAATTTATAGAACGCCGCCGCGCGGCGCACATCTCCCAGCGCCGCGCGCTTCAGCAGCAGCCCCTTGACCTCCGCCGCCTGCGATGCCGGGAGCATGACCTCCGCCAGCTCCAGCTGCTTCTGCATATACTCCGCAGTGAAGTCCTCACCCTGGAGGAACCGCAGCAGCACATCAAACTCATCATGGGCATTGACGGGGAGAAATTCCAATTCCCGCACCAGCTCCAGCGGGCGGCACTTCACGCAGAAAAACAGGTTATACAGGTCGTGGTTCAGGTCGTTGTAGATCTGCAGGCAGCCCTTCGGCACGGCGGTGTTCAGCGTGATGATGCCGCTGCCGCCGAACACATCCACCAGCGTTTGATAGCGGGTGGGCAGCAGCATCTGAATGGCCCACATGAGCTGCGCCTTGCCGCCCACCCATGGGATGAGCTTTTTCGTGCGCTCCTTCATTCCCCGAATTTCTCCAGCGCACGCTCCAAGCCGCTGATGGCGGCGTCCAGTCCCTTGCGCATCTTCTCCAAGGTGCGGATGGTGTCATAGACTTCGGCGGCGGTCTCCGCGTAATAGTAGCCCCGCTGGTCTGCCGCGATGGGAACGGTATCCCGGCGCAGGCGATTTACCCGCTTCCGCAGCTCGTTGCCGCTGATGGCCAGCGTCCGTTCCAGCTCCCGGCTGCTAACGGCGTTTTTTCGCCCCTTATATCCGTTCTCCAGATATCTGGCGATGGTTTCGTTTGTCACTGTCATGCTCCTTTCCGGTGGCCGCTCACCGAAAAGGGCGCAAACAGAGGGACCGCTGCCCCTTTTCGGTGAGCGGTCCCTTTGTTATCGTTGTTTGTCTGTCAGCGGCGGCACTCTCTGCGGCCACAGGGTCTGGTACGCCTTGCCGCAAAAAATACGGCGGCGGCAATCACTGCCGCGATGATGCAAATCGCTTTTTTCATAGTGTTTTTCTCCTTAATCTTGTAGTCTTTCGCACACCGCCACATACCGTTGCTTTCCGCCGCTGGCGTAGGGGTGGCAGGTCAGCAGCGTCAGCAGATCGCGGTTCGGTTGGATTTTGATCTTATCCACCTCGTGGGGCTGGATGATCTGAATGTCAGCCACCGTATAGGTCAGCGTCTCCCATAAGTTTGTCAGCGTAACGCTGTCGCCCACAGCTAAGCGGTCGATATACCGGAAGTAATCCGCACCGCGCCAGCCCCGATGTCCGGCAATGACGCAGTTGGTGTTATCCCCACCGATGGGCGCGGACGTGTTGCCCAGCACCGCCGCGCCTGCGGCAAGGTGAGCGTCGGATGCACCCAGATAGACCGGCATGGTAAGCTCCATAGCGGGTACCTCCAACACACCGATGATCTCATCGGCAATGCCATAGGCGGTCAGATCAGCGGCAGGCTCCTCGCAGGCTTCAAGGTCGGTGAGGTTGCACTGCTTTTCCGCGTAAAGCTGCCGGTTGTACTCCTGTAGAGCCGCCAGCAGATCGGGGTATTGCTGCTCTGGCTCATTACGCTCGGCTAAAAACTCCTGCACAGCAGTTGCGGCATTGCTTTGGAGTCTGTTCCCCGTGACCACCGGCCACAGCATCACACATATGCCCGCCACGGCCAACAGTACCGCCAGTACAAGGGATGTCTTACGCATGGCGTTTTCTCCGTTTCACGATGAAATCCCCGCCGCTGACCACCGCCACTACACCGAGACCGATAGCCAAGCCTGTCAGGTAGTGCCGTGTCCACGAGGATGCGGCTTTCTGCGTTTCGGCAGCTACTGCTTCTTGCTCCGGCGTGTACGGCACACGGTGGCCCCTTACCAACAGCCGGTGGGTATTGACGCCAAACGGCGTGCAGGTCACCAGCGTCACCAAGTCTTTTTCGCCCTCGATTTGCAGCAAACTGGTGTCCGTGGGCAGCACCGTGTTGACGGCGTCCACCTGATACGCCAGCACCTCGCCCAGCACATGGATATAAAACGTGTCGCCCTCCGCAAGCTGATCGATGTCCGAGAACAGCTTGCTGGACGCCATGCCGCTGTGGGCGGACAGCACCGCGTGGGTGCTTGCGCCGCCCATTGGCAGGGACGTGCCAACCACATGACCCACGGATCTCTCCAGTGTTTCCGCAGCCGTGCCGTGCTCCACCGGCAGGTACACGCCGATTTTTGGGACGTCCACATAGCACATGACGCCGCCTACCGTAAGCTGCTGGGCATACGGCAAGGGAGGGGCAGATGCCCCTCCCTCTGTAATGGTCGCCGCGCCGGACAGCATGGCGTTGTACTGCTGCGCGGCTTCACGCTGGGCGGTCAGCTCGGCGTCATCGGTGTCCGCGATAACTGCGGTGTAGGTGGTTTCCACATTGGAATGATACTTTTCATTCAAGAGGTCTCCCAACAATGGGTAAAGCATCAGCCCCAACGCCGCAACACCGCAAGCCGCCGCCAGTAGCCAGCGCTTCACTGCTCGTTCTTGTGCTTACGGCTGCGGATCACGATAAACGCCGCCGCGCCCAGCAGAGCCACTCCGCCAATAGTGAACATCCACGTACCATAGCCGCCGGTCTTGGGCAGGTCGAAACCGGGATTGTTGACCACAGTCAGCGGCACGATGGCGTTGCCATCCGTCATGGTGGCATCCTTGCCGTTGACGGTGCCAGTGGCGGTCGGCAGCTTGGCGCCGCACTGCTCACAAGCACCGTTTTCCTTGGTAGTGATGACGATCTTGACCGCTTCCTTGAGGAGAATGTAGCCCTTATCCGTGGCAGTCTCAGTCAGGGAGTAAGTGTCATCCTCCAGCCCCTTCACCACCACATGACCCTGCGCGTTGGGGACAAAGGTGGTGGCGTCCGCTTTCTTGGCGGCAAAGCCCTTGGCGTAGTACACGCCATCCTTCAGGTCGGCAATGACATACACATCGTCGGTGTCGTTGTGCAGCAGGAACTTGACGTTCTGCACCTTGCCGCCGTTGTCGCTGAACTGCTTGAGAACGTCGATGCCGTAGGTGTAGACATGGCAGCAATCATTCAGCGTGTCAAAATAGGTAGTGTTGGTGCGCTTCCAAGTCAGCACGACCTCGTTGGGGTTGTCCTTGTCGCCCATCTGTGCGTCGGCAGTCAGGGTGGCGGCGTAGGTGATGCGCATGGTGCAGTCGGAGTAGCCGCGCTTCACGCTGTCGGTATACACGGTGGTCGCTTCGTTGATCTCGGTCAGACCAGCCTCGGTCATGCGGATGGTCATAGTGTTGGCGGTATCGTCGTAGGCCACGGTGAATTTGCTGGAGGTTTCGTCCCAAGTGGTGATCTTATCGGTACAGCCGGTGTCCTTAAAGAACTCGATGACCACATCCTGCTTATTGTAGCGGATGCCCTTGGACATGGTATCGACGTAAGTATACTCGCTCAGGCTGGTGGCCTTGGAGGTGATAGTGGGCAGGGTGCTGATGATCTGGTAGTCCACCACATCACCCACGGAGGCGGTGGCGGTGTGGGCGTAGCCGTCTCCAATGTCGGTGAGGCTGCCGTTGTTCTTGCCGGTGCTGTTCTTACTCTCCCGCACGGTCTTGTCCAGCGTAGGGTTGCCGGTCTGGTTCTTAGGATAGACGGTGACATCGTAGTTCCACGCCGCGCCATCCACGGTGGTCATGGGCAAAGACACGAAGAAAGGATTGCAGGTGCTGGTGACATTCTCAGGGACGCGGGTCTCCACCACCAGATACAGCCCTTGCTCAAGATTTTCCGCGGAGGTGTGACCATCTGCACCGGTTTCCGTCATAGCCACGCCGCTCATCACAGCCGTTTCCAGCGCATTTTTCACGGTGGTGGCATTGGCGGACAGGGCAGCGGACAGCTTGTTGTTCAGCAGATCGGAAGTGTAGTAGTTTTTGCCGTTTTCGCTCTTGTGGGCATCTGCGGCGGTCACGCCGATGGCGGACAGCACGGCGTCCGCACCGTCAAAGCCGTACAGCACGCCCACCTGACGCTGGCCGTCCACCACCTCATTATTCATGGCGATGTCGGCCACGCGGAGGTAGGTAAACTCCACGCCCTGCACGGCGTATTTTGCCAGCTTGTCGATAACGGCATCGTCATGCAGGCCGGTGCTGACATAGGATTCCGCGTCCCACGCGCCGTCCTTGCTGGCCATGGTGATGTCGTACTTATAGATGTTCAGGGACGCTTTCTTGCCGGGGTCGATGGTAGGCGCAGAATCTGTTGCGGCGAACGCCGTGGTCATCAGGCCGATGACCATAAGCGCCGACAGCAGCAGCGCCACTACGCGATGGATCTTTTTCATGTTCAGTTGTTCTCCTTCTTAAATTCAGATTTTTTGCAAAAATAAACACCCATGCCCAGCATGAGTGCCGCAAACAAAATGGGTGCAGCGAAGCCACGACCGCCCGTAAACGGCAGCACGAAGCCCGCGTTGTTGCAAAGAGTGACGGTGATGTCCGGCGCATCCGGCGTCAGTGCATCCACCGATACCGGCTCGGGCAGCAGGGTATAGCCTGCTGGTGTTTTAAGTTCGGTGACGCGGTACTTCGCCCCAAGCGTGAGTTCCTCCCACTTGGCTGCGCCGGTGCTGTCAGTGGTGGACTTGCCGATTTCCGTCCAGCTTTGACCGTCTGTGGACGTCTCCAGCAGCAGCTCCGCACCGGCAAGCGGCCCGCCTGTGGCGTCGATCTTGCGGATGGTCAGACTACCCTTGGCAGGCGTGTTCTCACGAGTGACCTTTACATGGAGATTTTCACTGGTCAGGCTGAACTCGTACATGGTGTCATCCAGCAGATAGCCGCTTACGGTGCCGACCTCCTGATAAGCGTACTTTCCGGGTTTCAGGCCAGCGAAGGTCACCTTGCCGTTACCATCGGTGGTGCCATCCGCGATCTTGCTGCCGTTGGCGTCAAAGAGCCGATACACCACACCGGCCAGCGGCTGTCTGGTTTCGGCGTCTACCTTCAGGATTTCGATGCTGCCCTTGACAGGCGTGTTGGTGCGCTGCTCGGTGATATGCAGCGCCGACGTGGAGATGGTGACTGTGTATCTGGTGCTGTCCACCACATAGCCCTCCGGCGCGCTGATCTCCTGATAGGAATAGCTGCCCAGCGGCAGGTCGCTGAATACCGCCCTGCCGTCCGCGCCGGTGGTCACGTCGGCCACTTTATTGCCGCTGGCGTCAAACAGCCGGTAGGTGACGCCTGAAAGTGCTGCACCAGTATCGGCGTCCACTTTGTTGATGGTGAGAGAACCCTTCTCCTCCACGATGTTGACCTTAAAATGCACATACGCCCACACGGGGTCGGGCAGGGTGGTCAGCGCGGCGCAGGCCTGATAATTGCTGCCGTTGCTGGGCTCCAGCAACACGGACTCCGTGCCCTCCACGTCCAGCGAGTAGCCGTAATCGCTGCTGACGCAGCCGTTCAGCTGCGCTCCGGCCTCCTTGGTGGCCGTGACCGTCAGCACGTTGCGCCGCTGGCTGATGGTCACACCGCTGATGTTGGCGCGAAAACGATACTGCGACAGCACGCCGTTGGTGTCGGTGGCCGTCCCGGTGTACTGGCTGCCGTCCCACGTCAGTTGGATAGCATTGCTGTCCGAAAGCTGATTGCGATACCGCACCGCAAAGCTGGGGATCGTGCCGTGCTGCATGATGCGGTCGATGATGATGTCATACGCCACCGCCACATCGTCGCCGGCATAGTGGAACAGCTCCTTGCAGGTGGTGTCATACAGCGTGTAGGGGTACGTCGTGCCGCGGTAGCCGCAGACGAACTCCCAGATGATGGCCTGCGTCGCAAGCTGCGCACAGTCCGGGTGCATATCGAAGCCGTAGTTGCCGCCATAGCCGTAGGCCATGGCCAGCGTCACGGCGTACCGCTGATTCCAGCTCAGCCCGCTCCAGCTGACGGAGGAGTATTCGGCGTCGTCCTGGGGCGAACGCACAGCCGGCTCCATGCAATAGGCGGGCACTGTTGCGCCGGTATCGTCCCGCGTGAAATATTTCAGCTTCGTGCTGGTAAATGCACCCCATTGGGACACCGGCGTCTTGTCCTCGTGGTAGCGATACTCGTTGCCGCCGCTGATGGTGCCGGTGACGGTCTCGGCGTGGGCCGTCACAATGGACAGCCCCATGAGCGCCGCCAGCAGGCACACCAGTGTCAGCAGCTTTGGAATGGTTTTTTTCATGCAATGTCCTTTCTCCCAACGCAAAAGGCCGGCAGCTTTCGCTGTCGGCCCTCTGGTGGGTATTCAATTTTATCCGTACAGCACCACCACGATATACTCGTCCGATGATGCGTTGTAGCGCACGGTGCAGTTGAACCGTGCGTAGGCGCTGACGGTGTCCGCGCCGTCCATGGCGGCAAGGAAGGCGAAGGTAGCGTCCACGTTGCCCCGCACCGCGCGGTTCAGCGCCTCCTGCCCGCCGTTGGCCGCCAACCACGCCACGCTGTCCGCCGTGCCGGGGAAGTAGCTGGAATCGGCAGTCGTCATGGTGGTGTCGATGGTCACACCGTACTGCGCCTGCGCATACTCGTTGCCCACCCGCACCGCCTCCGCCACGGAGTAGATGTTCCCGCTGGCCGCAGTCGGCGCAGGGTCAGGCTCGGGCGTAGGTGCAGGTGTTGGAGCGGGTTCGGGTTTAGGCGCCGATGTAGGTGTAGGTGCAGGGTCTGATTTGGTCTCTGACTTGGATGCCGCTGGCGCTTCAGACACAGCAGGCCGCCCCGCTTCGGCGGATGCAGGCTGCTTTTCGACTGCCTTATCCGCACCCTTTGGCGCATCCATTTGCTCGGCAGGCTTTGCCGCGTTCGCATTGTCCCCGGCTTCTGTGCTTTCGTCCACTGCCTCCGCCTTTGCCGGAATCATCGGCGCTTCCTTTTGTTCCTGCGTCACTTGCGGGATTGTCTCGGTTTCTGCTGCAATCGGTGCCTGCCCGCAGGCAGACAGGAGCAACAGGATACTCATTAGTAATACTGTGATCTTTTTCATCTGTGCTATCCTCCTTTGTGTTTTTGGTAGCACAAACAACTATCACACAACTGCCCGCAAGTCAACGGAAAGACGCGAAGCGGCGGAAACAAAATAGGGAGGCCCTCTGGCACTGACGTTGCCGCTCATGCCGGACCTCCCATATCCATCTGTTTTTCCTGCGATGGAGACAGCATCGGCTGATAATCCGCGCGATGCAGCAGGCCGTAGGGTGTCAGCGCGGCGTTGTCATGCCGGATCACCTCGTTTCCGTAGGCGAAGAGATTTACATGGGGAATCAACCGCTCTGCCGCGGCATCGTCCAGCAGAAAGCGCAGCTGGTCTACGGCTGTCTCTTGCGGTGAGCTGATCTCCGGCGTAAGGATGTATTCGTCCATGCGCTCCGCCAGAAGGATAGCCGTTCCGATGTCCTGTACCTCAAACTGCTCCAGCAGTGCTTTCAGTTTTGGGAGCTGTACCTGTCGGGCAGGGATATTCTTCACCGCTTTGGCAAACTCATTGAACGATTCCATTTCCATGGGCAGATCAGCAAATTCTGCCGCGTAGGGGATGATGCCATCGTAGTCGAGCACAACGGTATTTTCCCATTGCAGCGTGCCCAGCCGCCCCTGCGCTTCCTCTAACTCTTTCTCTGAGGCGGGGAGGTTCAGCGTTACCGTGCGGTCGTCTCGATAATCCGGGTGCAGGCCGAAGGTCAGCTGGAAGAGATACCCCGGCTTTTCCGGCAGCTCCTTGGGGCAAGGCGGCGCTGTCAGCAGACCGCCGTCCCGCACCACATAACAGCCGCCTACATAAACGCCGCCCTCGCCGGTGCGGAGCGCCTTGCCGATTTTGGCGAAGTCCAGCATCTCGAATACCGTGTCTGATATCCCCTCCAGTTCCGGCATGAAGTCGTTTTCCGCGTAAAAGCGTCCGAGTGCTGCATCGTCCGCGGCATCCACCACATGGCAGCAGTCCGCACTGGCGCTGACCGCCAGATCCCGCAGCTCCTGCATAGTGATGATACCGCCGTTGGACTGTACCTTTTCCTGCACTGCCATCTCCAGCAGCCCCCGATAGGCGATGCCCTGTATCGTATCCAACCTTGCCAACTCTCCGGCGAGGTCATTCAACTCATTGAGGCTGATATCCAGCCCTGCCAAATGAGGCGCAAGTGCATCGAACCTGTAATACTCGTCGATTTCCAGATACAGCGTTTCGCCCTCCTGCAATCGCACCTTGTCCATCGCGTCCCACAGCGCCCACGGGGAAGCGGGCAGGTCGAGTTTTGCATACGCCTCGTTGTTCGGCACACCTTCCTTTGCCAAATACACGCCGAAGATATTCTTATCCAAGGGTCATCCCTCCCATCTGCGGAGCGTCCTGCTCATAGCTGGCAGGGTTTGCGCCAGGAACATTCCAGCCGTGTATGCTGCCGCATTCCATGGCAAGCCGCTGCGCCTGCGTCACGCCGAGGCGCTCATTGTTGTAATCGGCCAGTTCCCGGTTCTGCGCGGGATCATCTGTAGACCAGTCACTGGGATAATAGCCGCTCTCACCGCGCTTGATGCAGATGAGTGCGCCGGTAGATGCCAGGATAGAGAAGCACAGCTCCGGCAGACCTTCCGCCAGCTTGGGAGCAAACAGCTCTTGCTCCGTCTGAATGCTCCACTGATCCGAGTTCCAGAAGTGGATATATAACTCGCTTCCACCATCCACGCGGATCTCTTGCTGCTCAAAGCTCTCGCCCCAGCCGTCCGACGCCTGCCCGGTGATAAAATCTTTCAGGGTGTCCATCTCTGCTGTGCTCAGTCCTCCGGCAACGCGGCACTCCGCCACACCCCAGAGCTGCCGATCCCGGCTTTCCACGGTGAATACGGCGGAATGTACCTTTCTGTCGATGCTGTCGGCCACATCGTACCAGTGCATGAGGCCGCGTTCCGTTTCCTCCGGCATCCGATTTTTGACCAGCGCCGCCGTGATCTGATCCTGATAGCCCCGTAGTTCGTGACCCTCCAGCAGCTCACTGTATTCATCCATATCGCCGTATTCGTTCGGCGCAAAGAGGTCAGCGGTCAGAGGCATATACAGCTTCAGCGTGGTCAGCTTCGGCGGCAGCACGGAGAAGCTGTCCTCGCCGGGGACAAGCGCCAGCGTCCTGCCGTTGTCCCATTTCATATGGAGCTGACCGATGTCATCCACGAAGTCCACCTCACCCTCTGTACCGGGCGCGATGGGCGCGTAGGGATCGTCCATGCTGTTGAGCCGGATGCGGATTCCGGGCGGATATTGCTCCTTGATGAATTCCACCATTTTTCTGTCCATGTTCACATACCTCCGAAAGTCATGCCCGGTTCGGGCGGATTTTGGTAGTCATCTAACTGGCGGGGATTCTCCTCGCCATAGAAGTCGTAGGCCATATCGTCCACCGCCTTGCGGACAGCGGGATCGTTCGTCAGCACTTCGTAGTGGAAGCCGGTGGTGGGGCGGTACGGCAACTCCTCACGCACGCAGCGGAGGAACTCGTCCGCACTCGTAAATTCCTGCGTGTCGCCGTTGGCGTAGGTCGTGCGACCGACCAGCGGCTTGTCCCGCGCCATGTTCTGCCGCTGGACATCCAGATCATAGGCCGTCAGATACCCGTTATAGTCACCAGGGGACGGATTACAGCGCAGGCAGTAGCGGTAATGCTCCGTTTCCACGATGTAGCCGTAGTTTTGTGTCCAGCCGCCGCTGATTTTGCCACCGCGGGCATAACAGAAACGCTCCATAGCGAAGCGGTTTTTCAGCACACTCTCCCGCAGCGTGTCCACGACCTCCTGCAGCTCCAGCTTGAATGCGGGGCTGTTCAGTTCCTCCGGGCCA
>OLNW01002045.1_pt1 | contig 18314 bp, 17 predicted proteins | sample 1672121 | NCBI WGS metagenome assembly OLNW01 (sample SAMEA3136648, study PRJEB25190) | human gut metagenome
GCTGGCGCGGGATTTCCGCTATATGATCAAGCAGCGCGGCGGGATGCTCGCGAAGGGCCGTCTGCTCGGCATTCAGTTTGACACCTTGTTTACGGATGATCTGTACTGGAAGCTTGCAAAGCAGGCGAATCGTCTGGCCTTGCGCATCCGGAAAGCATTTCTGGAGAAGGGTTATCCGCTTCTGATGGACTCGTGGACGAATCAGCAGTTTCCGGTGTTGCCGGATGAAATAGCAGACCGGCTTTCAGAGCAGTTCGCATTCGAAGTCTGGGAGCGTGTCGACGAAACGCACTGCGCGGTACGGTTCTGCACGAGCTGGGCGACGACCGAGGCGCAGGTGGACGTACTCGTAGCAGCGATATAGGGAGAAAAAGAATGAATCTATCAAAAACAGAATCTGCACCGAGCCTGGCTGACCGTCTGATTACATATGGACAATCTGGTGCCTATCCCTTTCACATGCCGGGCCATAAGCGGCAGTTCCACCCGTTTTTCGACCCATATACAATGGACATCACAGAAATATACGGATTTGACAACCTGCATCACACAGAGGGAATCCTGTTGGAAGCACAGCAGCGAGCGGCGGCGCTTTATCATGCTTCTGAGACCTTTTACCTCGTGAATGGCAGTACCTGTGGGATTCTTGCGGCGGTCGCGGCAGCGACGAAGCGAGGAGGGAAGCTTCTGATGGCGCGGAACTGCCACAAGGCGGCTTATCATGCGGCACTTTTGAACAATCTTGAAGTGTCCTATCTCTACCCGGCTGCGGATATGACACGCGGCTTAAGCGGTGCGATCGCTCCGGATGAGGTAGAGCGGATGCTCAAAAAGGATGCATCCCTTCGAACGGTACTCATCACATCGCCGACCTATGACGGTGTGTGCTCAGATGTGCGGCGTATTGCTGAGATTGTGCATCAGTATGATGGGATTCTGATTGTGGATGAAGCGCACGGTGCTCATTTTGGGATGCATCCGTATTTTCCTGAGCACGCGCTTGCCTGTGGTGCAGACCTTGTCATCAACAGTGTGCACAAGACGCTGCCGTCTCTGACCCAGACGGCGCTTCTTCATGTGCAGGGAATGCGCGTGGACCGGGAACGGCTGAAAAGGTTCCTCGGTATGTATCAGACGAGCAGTCCAAGCTATGTGCTCATGGCCGGGATTGATGCCTGCGTGCGTATGTTGCTTGAGCACGGGCCGGAGCTGTTCGACACATTTGCAAAAAGGCTGGAGGGATTGCGAAAGCAGCTCTTCTGCATGCAGGCTCTGGAGCTGGTCCGTGGGACGGAGCCGGAACTTGGGGCCTATGATTATGACCGCTCGAAGATACTGGTCGCAACGCACCGAAGCGGAATTGCCGGGCCGGAGCTGTCGGGCATGCTGCGCAGCCGGTATCAGCTCGAGATGGAGATGGATTCGGAGCATTATGTGACGGCGATTACGACGGTAGCGGATACGAAGGAAGGGCTGCAACGGCTGGCAGAGGCTCTTGCAGCGATAGATTCAGAGCTGGAACGTCAGCCGGGAAAGCAGGCCCGGCCGTTTGCCGCGTGGGAAAATGAGGCGGTGCTGCGGATTGGAGAGGCAGCAGAGGCCGGGAAAAAGAGCATGCTGCTTGCCAAAAGCGAAGGAAGCATTTCGGCGGAGTTTGTCTATCTGTATCCACCGGGCATACCGCTTCTGGTACCGGGAGAGCGGATCAGCGGCGAGCTGCTCGAAAAGTTGCTGCAGTATCGGGCAAATGGATTCGCACTTGAGGGAATGGCAGATTACAGGGGAGAGGAAATCCAGATTGTGAAGGCGTAATGCATGGAATGGAATGAATCATACAAAGCAGAAGGAATCACAGGTAAGCTTATGGGAAAGATTTTTTATATTATGGGGAAGAGTTCCTCAGGAAAAGATACAATTTATGAAAACCTGCTCGGCAGAGAGGGGCTTTCGCTGCATCCGCTCATCATGTACACGACACGGCCGATCCGCGCCGGAGAGACGGACGGCGTGCAGTATCATTTTGTGACGGAAGAGCAGCTGAAGGCTCTGGAGCATGCCGGAAAAGTCATCGAGCTGCGTACCTACCAGACGGTGTACGGACCGTGGCATTATTTTACGGCGGACAGCCCAGAGCTTTCGAATGCAGACATTGATTATCTGGCACTCGGCACACTGGAATCATTTCGGAAGATTCAGGAGTATTATGGAAAAGAAAAAGTGTATCCGATCTATATTCAGGTAGAGGACGAGCAGCGGCTGCTGCGCGCAATCAAGCGGGAGAAAAAGCAGGAGCATCCGAATTTTAAGGAGGTATGCCGCAGATATCTCGCGGATGAGGAAGACTTTTCAGAGGAAAAGATTCAGGCTGCCGGGATCACACGGCGTTTTTTAAATAATGCCGACCGGGAGATATGCATGGATAAGGTAGCGTCCTATATCGGAACGATACTGGAAAAGTGAGCGATTCTGTGTTATACTGAACAAGCTATACCAATGAAACGGAGGGGACGACGATGGCAGGATTTAAAGAGATTATCGGGCATAAGCGTGAGATTGCGCATCTGACAAAGGCGATGGAAGCCGGGAAGGTGAGCCATGCCTATATATTCAGCGGAGCAAAGGGTACCGGAAAGCTGACGTTAGCCGATGCATTTGCGATGGCGCTGCAGTGTACAGGCGAGGGAGAGCGGCCATGCGGCAGCTGTCATTCCTGTCAACAGGCGGCGAGCGGCAATCATCCGGACATCATTCATCTCACACACGAGAAGCCGAACAGCATCGGCGTGGAGGACGTCCGGGAGCAACTCGTAGGCGATGTACAGATTCGTCCCTATAATGGAAAATATAAGATTTACATCATCCCGGAGGCGGAGAAGCTGACGGTGCAGGCGCAGAACGCGATCCTGAAGACGATCGAGGAGCCGCCGGAGTATGCGATCATTTTGCTGCTCACGACAAACGAGCAGAGCTTTCTCGACACGATCCGTTCCAGATGCGTGCTGCTGCAGCTCAAGCCTGTGCCGGATGAGCAGGTTAAGGCATATCTGATGGAGCATCTGCAGATTCCGGATTACGAGGCGGATATCTGCTCAGCTTTTGCGCAGGGCAATATCGGCAAGGCAATCCGTCTGGCCTCCTCGGAGGATTTCAATTCCATCAAGGGCTCTGCGATGCGTCTGGTGCGTAATGTCGGGAAGATGGAGATCAGTGAGATCATTGAGTATGTAAAAGAAGTACAGGAATATAAGGTTTCGATCGAGGACTACCTGGACATTCTGGCCCTCTGGTATCGGGACATGGTATATTTCAAGGCGACGCGCGATATAGACGGCATTATATTCAAAGATGAGATCCGGACGATCCGTGAGACGGTGCGGGTCTGCTCCTATGAGGGTGTCGAGGAGGTCATGAAGGCGATCGAGACCGCCAAGGCGCGCCTTGCCGCAAATGTTAATTTTGATCTGACAATGGAGCTTTTATTCCTTGTCATAAAGGAGAACATACATGGTTAAAATTGTAGGAGTGAGATTCAGAAACGCCGGGAAGGTCTATTACTTTGATCCGAAGGGCTATAAGATCAAGGCCGGAGATCACGTGATCGTGGAGACGGCACGCGGTGTCGAATACGGTACGGTGATCGGCGGGATCCGTGAAGTGACAGACGACCGGGTTGTGCAGCCGCTGAAGGCGGTCATCCGTGTGGCAACGCAGGAGGATGACCTGCGTGCAGAGAAGAGCCGTGCAAAAGAAAAGGATGCGATGCGCATCTGCAATGAGAAGATCCGCAAGCACAAGCTGGATATGAAGCTGATCGATGCGGAGTATACATTTGATAATAATAAGGTCCTGTTTTACTTTACTGCAGACGGGAGAATTGATTTCCGTGAGCTGGTAAAGGATCTGGCTGCTGTATTCAAGATGCGGATCGAGCTGCGGCAGATCGGTGTCCGGGATGAGACGAAGATATTAGGCGGTATCGGTATTTGCGGACGGGTGCTGTGCTGCAACTCGTTCCTCTCTGAGTTTGCACCGGTTTCGATCAAAATGGCGAAGGAGCAGAATCTTTCTCTGAATCCGACGAAGATTTCGGGCGTCTGCGGTCGTCTCATGTGCTGTCTGAAAAATGAAGAGGATACGTATGAGTATCTGAACAGCAAGCTCCCGAACATCGGAGAGTCGGTGACAACGATCGATGGTGTGCGCGGCGAGGTACAGAGCGTCAATGTACTACGCCAGAAGGTTAAGGTACTGATCGATGCGGGCGATGAAAAGGAGCTGCGTGAGTATGACGTCAGGGAGCTGAAGTTCAAGCCGAAGCGCCGCAAAGAAAAGGGTGGAAAAGGCGAGAGATCAGAGCACGGAGAGCGGAGCGAAAAGGGATCCGGAGCAGACCGCGAGCTGCGGGAGCTGGAGGCACTGGAGAAAAAGGAAGGAAAATCAAAGCTCGATGACTGAACAGAATCTGACGATCGAATTAAAAGAGGGTGAGCGGATCGATGAGCTGCACCGCAATGGATACCGGATTATTCAGAATGAGCGCCTGTTCTGTTTTGGAATGGACGCTGTACTGCTCTCCGGATTTGCGAAGGTGAAGGAGGGGGAGCGGGTGCTGGATCTTGGCACCGGCACCGGTATCATTCCGATTCTGCTCGCGGCGAAGACAGAAGGGGAGCATTTTACCGGACTTGAGATATCAAAGACGAGCGCGGATATGGCGCAGCGGAGTGTGGCCCTGAACGGACTGTCAGAGCGGATGGATGTCGTGCTGGGAGATATTAAAAAAGCCGGGGCGCTGTTTGCTCCGGCTTCCTTTGATGTCGTGACCTCGAATCCACCGTACATGACCGGCGGGCATGGCCTGGTCAATCCGGATGTGGAGAAGGCAGCGGCGAGACATGAAGTACTTTGTACGCTTGAAGATGTCGTGAGCGCGGCGGCGAAGCTGGTACGCTCCGGCGGACGGTTTTATATGGTACATCGCCCGTTCCGGCTGGCAGAGATCATCCGGGTGCTGTCTGCCCATCAGCTGGAGCCAAAGCGAATGCAGCTGGTCTATCCATATGTAGACCGGGAACCGAATATGGTTCTGATCGAGGCGGTACGGGGCGGCAGACCACGCATGACTGTGGAGAAGCCGCTGATCGTGTACGAGAAGCCGGGTGTATATACGGGAGAGATTACGGATATATATGGATATTAATGTCACAGATCATACAATCCGGATGTTCCGAGGATGGAAAGACTGAACTTATACAGAAAGAAAAGGGAAAATTTCATGAGCGAGGAGAGAGGAAAGCTGTATCTGTGCGCGACGCCGATCGGCAATCTGGAGGATATCACGATGCGGGTGCTCCGGATTTTGAAGGAGGTCGACCTGATCGCAGCGGAGGATACGCGCAATAGCCTGCGGTTGCTGAATCATTTTGATATTCATACGCCGATGACAAGCTATCATGAGTATAATAAGATCGAAAAGGCACATACGCTGATCGCAAAGCTTCTGGAAGGGAAAAATATCGCGTTGATTACGGACGCGGGGACGCCGGGCATCTCAGATCCGGGGGAAGATCTCGTGAGGCTGTGCTATGAGGCCGGTGTGGAGGTGACATCCCTTCCGGGGGCGTGCGCCTGTGTGACCGCACTGACCTTATCCGGACTTCCGACGCGGCGCTTCTGCTTTGAGGCGTTTCTTCCATCGGAGAAAAAAGAGCGGGCGCAGATTTTGGAAGAGCTACAGACCGAGACGCGCACGACCATCGTTTATGAAGCGCCGCATCGGCTGCTGCGCACGCTTTTGGAACTGCGGGAGGCCCTTGGCAACCGGCGGATCACCATCTGCCGTGAGCTGACGAAGAAGCATGAAACAGCGTTTCAGACGACCTTATCCGATGCGGTCGACTACTACACGGCAAACCCGCCGAAGGGCGAATGCGTCATTGTGATGGAAGGCAGGAGTCGTGCGGAGCTGCAAAAGGAAGCACAGATGCGCTGGGAGGAGCTTTCTGTATCGGAACACGTGGCACATTACATTGAGAGCGGGATGGATCGAAAAGAAGCGATGAAGCAGGCAGCAAAAGACCGTGGGGTGTCAAAGAGGGAGATTTATGCGGCGCTGCTGGAAGCGGAGCAGGAGTGAAAAAGCAATGAAGCGCCCCGGAGTGCGTTTGTCAGGTGAACGTACCCGGGGTGATTTTGTACACAGGCGTTTCAGGTCGCGGTTTACAGGAAATGAAAAGACGAGTAAAATGATAGGCAGAAAACAGGGAAAAGAAAGCAGGGAAAAGAAAGCAGGGAAAAGAAAGCAGGGGTGAAACGGATGGATGGAAGAAGTACAGGCAATTATGAAAAACAGGTATATTTTGCAAGAGATCTCTTCCTCAGATATGACCAGGATGCGATGATCCGGAAGTTTGATCTGACTTCAGATGGACAGTTTTTATATGTAGAGCTGCTGCATCAGTCCTACCGCATTTCGCGAAGCACCGGAGTAGTAGAACGGCTGGAGCTGGACGGTATGTGGACGCCATGTGAAAATTATGAGCTGGTCATGACTATTTACGATGTGTTGTGTCATTCGGCTGCGAAGCCGGAGCTTTCCGGAGAATGGGGACCGCTGTATGGCCTGCAGGCGACGATGAGCAGCCCAAGTCCGGATAAAATATTTGTCAGATATGCAGAGAAGTTTAGCGGTAGGACAGAGGCACTTGCGCAGGCCTGCCTGGCACTTGGAGGAGAGCCTCAGCCTGTGCCGAAGAGTGCAGACGTCTGCAGCAAGATTCCGATATTGCCGTTCTTTCCGGTCATCTTTCAGTTTTGGGAGGGCGACGAGGAGTTTGCGCCGAAAATTATGATTCTGTGGGATCGGAAGGCGCTGGATTTTATGCATTTTGAAACCTTATACTATGTGATCGGGCTGCTGCTGCAGAGGCTGGTAAGGCTGTGCGACACACAGTGATGAGGCAGGCAGGTTCCCTGCTTCAATTGCGCGAAGTAATAAGCAGCGAAGCGGATTGCGAATATCCGCTTTGACAGAGAAGGAGTAGTACAATGAATACGGTAGAAACATGCATTACATCAGAGCTTGCCGCACTTTCCGGCAAAATCGGATGCTACTATAAAAATCTGGTGACCGGGGAGACCTGTACATGGCATGGCGATATCCCGGTCATAGCGGCCAGCGTGATCAAGCTGTATGTCATGACGGAGGCATTTGCACAGATCGAGGCCGGAAAACTGGCAATGGATCAGGAGATCACCGTACACCGGAAGGACTGTGTGCCGTCCTGCGGCGTGCTGACGTATCTGCATGATGACGTGAAGCTGCAGGTGATAGATCTCATCACACTGATGATCATCGTGAGTGATAATACCGCGACGAATGTGCTGATTGATCTGCTCGGCATTGACAATATTAACGCGCGGATCCGCGCTCTTGGCTTTGAAAAGACAATTCTGAACCGGAAGCTGTTTGATACGGAAAAGGCAAAGCTTGGACTGCACAATTACATCACGGCAGAAGAGGTCGGCGCGCTTCTTGAAATGATGTACCGTGGTACACTGGTCAGTGAAGCGGCGAGCGCACGTATGATTTCGATCATGAAGGATCAGCAGCTGAATCATAAGATTCCGTATCTGATTGATCCGATGCCGCAGGCTCCACAGATCGCACACAAGACAGGAGAAGATGATAATACGACGCATGACGCGGCGATCATTTTTTCAAGGGAGCCGTTCATTCTCTGCATCTGCAGCAATGATACGGATGTAACAAAACTGGAACCGGCGATGGGACGGATTGCAAAGCGTCTGCTGGAGCTGCAGAACTGATTGATACATTCTGCCTGATAAGGAAGGGAAAAGGAGATAAAAGAGATGAGTATGGCGATTGTCACGCTCAAAAAGGGCGAGGGCCGCACCTTAAAGGCAGGCGGCGCATGGATTTATGATAATGAAATTGAAAGTATAATGGGAAACGCAGAAAACGGGGAGATCGTGCTGGTGCATGATTTTGACGGCTATCCGCTTGGAAGAGGCTTCATTAACCGGAATTCGAAAATCCGGGTGCGGATGATGACCCGTCATATCGACCAGGAGATCGACCGGGAATTTCTGAAAATGCGTGTGAAAAATGCATGGGACTATCGAAAGACAACGGTCGATACATCCTCGTGCCGGGTCATTTTCGGAGAAGCGGATTTCCTTCCGGGTCTGGTCGCCGATAAATATGAGGACGTGCTCGTCGTAGAATGTCTGGCGCTTGGCATGGAGGCATTTAAGGAAACGATTGTGGAGCTCTTAAAGGAAGTGCTGGCAGAGGACGGCATTGTAATTCGTGGAGTGTACGAGCGAAGCGATGCAAATGAACGGAAAAAAGAAGGACTGCCGAAGGTAAAGGATTTCATCGGAGCGCCATTTGATACGGATGTGGAAATCACGGAGAATGGGGTTCATTATCAGGTTGATGTGGTAAATGGTCAGAAGACCGGTTTCTTTTTGGATCAGAAGTACAATCGGCTGGCGATTCAGCGGCTCTGTCGGGGAAAACGCGTGCTGGACTGCTTTACTCATATGGGAACCTTTGCGTTGAACGCGGGAATAGCAGGGGCTTCTGATGTGACCGGTCTGGATATTTCCGAGTATGCGATTCAACAGGCAGAGGAAAATGCAAGGCGGAACCATCTGGAGGGTACGGTCCATTTTCGCTGTGCAAATGTGTTTGATGAACTTCCGCATCTGGCAGAGCAGAAGGAACAGTACGATGTTGTCATTCTGGATCCGCCGGCGTTCACAAAGTCCCGGGAGGCGACAAAAAATGCGATCAAGGGGTACCGCGAGATCAACATCAAGGGACTGAAGCTTGTCAGGGATGGTGGCTATCTGGCGACCTGTTCCTGTTCACATTTCATGACACAGGAGCTTCTGGCAAAGACCGTGCGCGAGGCGGCACGTTCCGCACACAAGCGTCTCCGTCAGGTAGAATTCCGTACTCAGTCCCCGGATCACCCGATTCTGTGGGCAGCGGATGAGTCGTATTATCTGAAATTTTTCATCTTCCAGGTAGTGGATGAGAAGTAAGAGCTGGAAAGGATTTAAATGATATGGAAACGAAGCGTTTGATTTTACGAAAATGGACAGAAGATGATGCAGAAAATCTGTACAAATATGCAAAGGATCCGGATGTCGGGCCGGTCGCGGGATGGCCGCCGCATAAGAGCATCGAAGAAAGCAGGGCTGTCATCCGGGATGTATTCAATGGCGCAGAGTGCTATGCGATCTGTGAGAAAGAAAATAACCAGGCAATCGGCGCGGTGGAATTGAAATTAAAGGGACATACCGATATGACGGACCGTGAGGATGAGTGCGAACTTGGCTACTGGCTCGGGAAACCATTTTGGGGAAGAGGCTATATGCCGGAGGCAGCAGCGGCGCTTTTGCAAAGAGGTTTTGAGGAACTGGGGATGACTACGATCTGGTGTGGCTATTATGATGGAAATCAGAAATCCAGACGGGTACAGGAAAAGCTGGGGTTTCAATATGACCATTCCTTTGAGGCGGATTTAGCACCGCTGATCCATGAAGTCAGAGTATGCCATGCCAGTAAGATGACGAAAGTGATAAGAAAAATGGAGGACATACATGCATAACACAGATGGTGCGCCAAAACGGATCAAAATTCACGGCGCACGGGTACACAATCTGAAAAATATAAATGTGGAGATTCCACTGAATCAGATTGTAGGGATTGCCGGAGTTTCCGGTTCCGGGAAATCGTCTCTGGCGCTGGGCGTTGTGTATGCCGAAGGTTCCAGACGGTATCTGGAATCGCTCTCGACCTACACCAGACGGCGGATGACCGGTGCGGCGAAGGCACAGGTGGATGAAATACTGTATGTGCCTGCAGCGCTGGCGCTGCACCAGAGACCGGGGGTACCGGGGATTCGCAGTACCTTCGGTACCGGAACAGAGTTGCTGAACAGCCTGCGTCTGATGTATTCCCGCCTGGCCAGTCACAGATGTCCGAACGGACATTATGTCGCGCCAACGCTGGCAGTGGCAGCAGAACAGCCGATTTATTGCCCGATATGTAAAGCAAGAGTTCTTCCGCCAAGTGCGGAGCAGCTGGCTTTTAACAGTCAGGGAGCCTGTCCGGAATGCAGTGGGACAGGGCTGGTGCGAAGGGTTGACATGGATGCGCTTGTGCCGGATGAATCGTTATCGATCGAAGAAGGGGCGGTACGTCCGTGGCAGACACTGATGTGGTCGTTGATGAAAGATATTGCACGGGAACTTGGTGTGCGGACGGATGTGCCATTCCGGGAGCTGACCCAAAAAGAGCGGGATATTGTCTTTCACGGAGCACCGATCAAAAAGCATATAGTCTATCAGAACAAGACGAGCGGCGCAGCCGGAGAGATGGATTTTACCTATTTTAATGCGGTATATACGGTAGAGAATGCGCTTTCCAAAGTAAAAGATGAAAAAGGCATGAAGCGTGTGGAAAAATTCCTCAAAGAGGATATCTGTCCGTTCTGTCATGGAAGCAGGCTGAATGAGTCGGCCAGAGCGCCGAAGCTGCGGGGGCTGACACTGGATCAGGTATGCCAGATGACACTTGCCAAGCTGGTGGACTGGGTACGAGGCGTGCCGGAATCGCTGCCGGAAGAGATGCGTCCCATGGCAGAGAGTATCTGCGAATCATTTCTGACGGTGGCAAAGCGACTAATGGATCTGGGGCTTGGCTATCTGACACTGGATCGAGCGGCATCTACTTTGTCTACCGGGGAGCGCCAGCGTATGCAGCTGGCCCGGGCAGTCAGAAACCGCACGACAGGGGTGCTGTATGTACTGGATGAACCGTCGATCGGCCTTCATCCGTCTAATATCGTCGGTCTTCACGGTGTGATGCACGATCTGGTCGCGGATGGAAATTCCGTATTGCTGGTAGATCACGATACGCAGATCCTTTCGGAAGCGGACTGGATCATTGAGATGGGTCCGGAAGCCGGAGCGGGTGGCGGCTACGTGATCGCAGAAGGTACGGTGCAGGAAATAGAAGCCAATCCGGTATCCATGATTGGACCGTTTCTGGCAGGAACGGCAGATACCCATATGAGGAACCGGTGCAAGGCAGAAGAACTGTTCTCTCAGGGATACATTCATATGTCCACGGATCGCATCCATACTGTCAAATCGTTGGAGGTCGATATTCCGAAGGGCAGACTGACGGTCGTCACCGGTGTATCCGGTTCCGGGAAGACGACCCTGATTCTGGAAAGCCTTCTGCCTGCTTTAGAGGCTGGCATTCAGGGGACAAAGCTGCCGAAGCATGTCCGGAAGATACAGGCAGAGGGGATTGCACATGCAAAGCTGATCGATGCGACGCCGATCGGGATCAATGTGCGTTCTACGGTAGCGACCTACGCCAATGTGCACGATGAGCTGCGGAAGAAATTTGCCTGCACCGAGGATGCAAAGGCGTGCGGCTATAAAGCAGGGGATTTCTCTTACAATACAGGAAAGCTGCGCTGCCCGGTATGTGACGGTACGGGGCAAATCAGTCTGGATGTACAGTTTTTGCCGGATGTGGATATTCCATGTCCGGAGTGCGGAGGCTCGCGTTACAGCAAAGCGGCAGAGGAAATTTATTATACGAATAAACGAAAAGAACGCTACAGCCTGCCACAGCTGATGGAGATGGATGTCAATACGGCGATCCTGTCCTGCGATGGACTGAAAACGGTACAGCAGCGACTGGAAGTGCTGCAGCATCTGGGACTTGGATATCTGACACTCGGTGAAGAGACCCCGAGCCTTTCCGGCGGCGAGGCGCAGCGCCTGAAGCTGGCGAGCGAGATGGGCAAAGGACAGGATGACAGCGTGTTTATCTTTGACGAGCCAACGATTGGTCTGCATCCGCTGGACGTGCAGACACTTCTGCAGGTCTTTGAGACACTGGTACAAAACGGTGCGACCGTTCTTGTGATCGAACATGATCTGGACGTTATGCGCAATGCAGACTATATCATTGACATGGGACCGGGTGGCGGCGAAGCCGGAGGACGCATCGTGGCCGTCGGCACTCCGGAGCAGATCCGGGAAAACCCGGAGAGTGTGACCGCTCAGTATCTGTAGGAGAAGTGGAATATGGATTTTACAGCATATCTTTCCATTTTTCCATATCGATATCCATGAATTTAGCACGTGCAAAGCGCTCCTTCTGGTCAAAGGGTACGGTGCAGTCAAAGATCGCTTTGCAGGCGATGCCACGGGCGCGGATATGCGGGGAGTACTCCGGGCCGTTGGATGGATCGAGCGGGTGGCACTGGACACCGGGGATGGGGATCAGGTCGAGATCGGCCTGAAAGCGTGTATCAGCTGTGCATAAATGCCGGATTTTCGCCACAGGTCGTGCATAAGAGTGTGCGCATTGATACCATTCTTGGAATGGCGGCGGCAGGCATGGGAGTCTCCGTTCTGATGGAAAAATCAATTCCGAAGGAGCTGCGCAGCCGGGTACGGATTCTTCCGCTGGAATGCACGGTAGAGAGTGAGCTGGCATTTGTGCGCAGAAACAGGCAGATGGGAGAAGCCTTGCGAAAGTTCTGGAGATTTCTGGAAATACATTCCTATATGGAATAGTGAAGCTGCAAAGAAGAATTGCCTGGCAGAAGAGATTCGGCTATACTGGAAGATAATCATATACCGGAAAGATATCCGCTTAACGGGAAAAAGGGAGAGAATATGCGAATTATTGTAGGAGTAACCGGTGCGACAGGCGTGGAAATGAGCTATGAGCTGCTGTTGGCGCTGCGGAGGGCAGGCTATGAGGTTCACCTGATCATAAGCCGCGGTGCACAGATGACATGGGACTATGAAAGCCGAATGCCACTTCAGAGAATGTATGATCTGGCAAATTTTGTATATCAGGAGGATGAATTGGATGCAGTGATTTCCAGCGGCTCTTTTGTGACCGACGGGATGATCCTGATGCCGTGCAGCATGAAGACGCTGGCCGGGATCGTGGCAGGCTACGCAGAGACACTGATCTTACGTGCGGCGGATGTCTGCCTGAAGGAAGGCAGGAAGGTTGTACTCGTGCCGAGGGAGATGCCGCTCGGAAAAATCCATTTGCGGAACCTGAAGGAAGCAGCAGACTGTGACTGCGCGATTGTGCCGCCGATGCTGACCTTTTACAACGGAGCAGAGACAGTAAGAGAACAGGTTCGCCATGTCGTCGGAAAAGTACTGCTGCAATTTGGTATCGATTATGATAAATTTGTTCCATGGAAGAACGAAAAAAGGAGAGAAAATGTGAAGAACAGAGACGGAGGAACAGAAGTACGGAGGAAAACAGAAGGAGTACTGACTTCTGACTGCGCAGAGCGTCAGACCGCAGCCGTGCGCCGCCGTTTCACCCACCGACTTTCCTTTTCACAGATCGAGATTCAGGCGACCAGAGTCGGATGTGACATACAGCTGCTTTTGCGAGGTGGCAGCAGTCCCCACATCGGCTGCATAGTACTGGCAACTCCGCGCCCATCCCTGACAGGAGATGGCAGCCGTCGTGCAACGGCCTCCGTAATCAACGTCACCGGTCACAAGGACGAGGCGCTCTGTCGCTATCTGGCCGAGAAGGTTGCGGCTGCAGCAGACGCTGTGACTGTCTGCACCGGAGGCTTTCATATCGACGCGATGACGCCGGAACAGATTCAGGAAGTGCAGGCGGCTGTGAAGCATATGGCACAGGAAGTGAAGGTGTGGGCGGCTGGAAACGAAGGCTAATGGGGGAAAGAATGAAATATACAGCAATTATCGCAGACGGGTGGGAAGTCCTCATCATCTGGTGCGAGGACTTTTCGGGCAGGCATTGGATTCCGGAAAGGTCTTGACGCAGAGTGGAAAAATGGTATAAGCTAATCAGATAGCCTGAAATTAGCGGCTATGGATTGTAGTCTTGCAGCCGTACCGCTGCAGGAGAAATGAATGTGAATGAAAGGCTTTTATTTTTGTATGAATCAGACATCACTCAATCGAAGCTTTACGACATGGTCCCTGCTCGGGTTTGCGGCACCGTCGATAATTATGATGGTGTTTATGTCATTGTATACGATCGTGGACGGGATCTTTATCTCACGATTCGTCGGAAGCAATGCGCTGTCCTCATTGAATATCGTCTATCCGATGATCAGTGTAGTGATAGCGATTGCGACTATGTTTGCGACCGGGGGCAATGCGATCGTCAGCCGGTATCTTGGTCAGGGACAGGAAAAGCAGGCACGGAAGGCGCTGACGGAATTTGTCGTGATCGGCGTACTGATCAGTACGGTGTTTGCGGTTCTGGTCATTCTTTTTGAAGATCCGATCTGCAGATTTCTCGGCGCAAATGATGAATTAATGGCAGATTGCAAGGCATATCTGACGATTTCGATGCTGTTCGCACCGGCCTGCACGCTGCAGACACTGTTTCAGTCGTATTTTGTCACGGCTTCCCGACCGGGACTTGGGCTGTGGCTGACCGTTGCAGCCGGAATTTTAAATGCGGTGCTGGATTATGTGCTGATTGTACCGATTCCGCTTGGAATCGCGGGCGCAGCGCTGGCGACTGGATTCGGACAGCTGCTTCCTGCTGTGGTGGGACTGATCTTTTTTGCAATTCCGCGTAAAACCCTGAGATTCTGTCGTTTTTCCTTTCGACCGCGGGAGATCAGGGACGCATGCATCAACGGCTCCTCAGAGATGATCGGTCAGATGGCTACAGCGATCACGACGTTTTTATTTAATATCATTCTGATGCGTCTGGCAGGATCGGATGGTGTCGCGGCAATGACGATTTTATTTTACGGACAGTTTCTGTTCAATGCGTTTTACCTTGGATTTGCGATCGGGATTGCACCGGTCGTCGGTTACCAGTATGGAGCCGGAAACCGGAGGGAGCTACGGAAAATATACCGGATTTCCTTCTTATTTACAGTCATCTCTTCGATAGCAATGACGTCAGCCTCCATTATACTGGCTACGCCGATCGTATCCGTGTTCACGAAGGAACCGGAGACATTTGCTCTGGCAGACGCCGGATTTAAAATCTTTGCGGTGAATTTTCTGTTCAGTGGTGTGAATCTGGTCTCCTCCGGATTTTTTACGGCGCTCTCAAATGGAAAGGCATCTGCATGGATTTCATTTGCGCGGACATTATTATTTATGGTAGGATTTTTGCTGATCCTTCCGCAAATCTTTGGTGTGACGGGAGCCTGGGTCGCAATTCCCGCAGCAGAATTAGCGACGATGTTTCTGAGTATGTGGCTGCACCAGAAGTATTTTTGGAAGCCGGGGGAGCAGAACTATATTACTGAGTAGATGTGCCTGCGAATCCACATTGGGTTTGCAACGACAGGATTTTGCTGATGAGATTCATTTCTGCAATGTTACTGGTTGGCACAAAAAAGAGATAAAACAGGAAATAGAATTTGTTTTGCGGGGAATGTGGATAGAAGGCTATAAATGAGCAGATGATAGGGAAATATACAAAAATCAAGAAAAGTAATAGAAAGGAAGAAGCGAATATGTGTACAGCAGCAACCTACAAAAGTGCAGATTTTTATATGGGCAGGACGCTCGATTATGAATTTTCCTATGGCGAGGAGATCACGGTCATGCCGAGAAGGTATCCGCTTGCATTTCGGCATGGAGGAAAGACGGAGTCGCATTATGCGATCATTGGCATGGCACACGTCGCAGATGATTATCCGCTCTACTATGATGCGGTTAATGAAAAAGGGCTCGGTATGGCAGGACTGAATTTTGTCGGAAATGCAGTTTATGCAGAGCCGGAAGAAGGAAAGCAGAATGTCGCGCAGTATGAATTTATCCCATGGCTGCTCAGTCAGTGCGCGACGCTTGATGAGGCAAGAAGCAGGCTTTCTAAGATGAATCTGACCGGTACGCCATTTTCCGGACAGCTTCCGAGTGCGCAGCTGCACTGGATCATCGCAGATGCGACCGGCGTGATCGTAGTCGAATCGATGGCAGATGGTCTCCATATTTATGAAAATCCGACAGGGGTACTCACGAACAATCCGCCGTTTTTGCAGCAGCTCTTTGCATTGAACAATTACATGCATTTATCTGCAAAGCAGCCGGAGAATGCATTTTCCGAAGCAATTCCGCTGATGACCTACAGCCGCGGTATGGGTGCGCTCGGGCTGCCGGGCGACCTTTCTTCCATGTCACGATTTGCACGGGTCGCGTTTACGAGAGCACATTCCGTCTCCGGACCGTCAGATGAGGAGAGTGTGGGACAGTTTTTCCATATTTTGGGCTCGGTCGATCAGCAGCGTGGCTGCTGTGAGGTCGCGGATGGAAAATATGAGATCACGATCTATACGTCCTGCTGGAATGCGGCAAAAGGTATTTACTACTATACGACGTACACGAATCATCAGATCACGGCAGTGGATATGCACCGGGAGAATCTGGACAGTAAGGTACTTGCCCGCTATCCGATGCTGGAGAAAGAGGAGTTCCGGTGGCAGAACAGATAGTAGATAATTATAAGAGCAGGAAGACGGAGTTTTGCCGCAACATATGGATAGGAATGGACAAAAATTCGCTTGACGGAACCCGAGACGCCCGTGTATTCTTTAGATAGAAGTGCAGTGCTGCATGGTCACCGGAAAATGCGAAGTGGCTGCTGGAGCCTGCATCAGAATACTGCGAGGAGGAACAGAAGATGGAGAAATCAACGGTTTATTTTACTGATTTTCGCTGTCCGGTCGGGACAAGCCAGTTGGATAAGCTGAAAAAGCTGTGTGTTGCAGCGGGAATCAAGGACATCGACATGGATGGAAAGTTTGTTGCGATCAAGATGCATTTTGGGGAGCTTGGCAATCTGGCTTTTTTGCGTCCGAACTATGCGAAAGCGGTAGCAGATCTGTGTAAGGAGCAGGGTGGTATGCCATTTCTGACTGACTGTAATACGCTTTACCCGGGAAGCAGAAAGAATGCGCTGGAGCATCTGGAGTGTGCGAACCTGAACGGATTCAACAGTATTTCCACCGGATGTCAGATTCTGATCGGAGACGGACTGCGTGGAACGGATGAGGTCGAGGTGCCGGTCGTAAATGGTGAGTACTGCAAGACGGCGCTGATCGGACATGCGATCATGGATGCGGATATTTTTATCAGTCTGACCCATTTTAAGGGCCATGAGGCGACCGGCTTTGGCGGTGCCCTGAAGAATATTGGTATGGGCTGCGGAAGCCGTGCCGGAAAGATGCAGCAGCATGCGAGCGGAAAGCCTGCCATCAATACGGACGTCTGTCGTGGCTGCCGTCGCTGTGCGAAGGAGTGCGGAAGCGATGCAATTTATTACGTCGATAAAAAAGCAGTCATTGATTATGACAAGTGCAAGGGCTGCGGACGCTGTATCGGAGCCTGCAGCTTTGACGCGGTATACAATCCGAACAGCAGTGCAAATGAACTGCTCGACCGCAAGATGGCGGAGTATGCACAGGCTGTCTGTCATGGTCGTCCGTGCTTCCATGTAGCGCTGGTACAGGACATCAGTCCGAACTGCGACTGCCACGGTGAGAACGATGCGCCGATCCTTCCGGATATCGGAATGTTCGCAAGCTTTGATCCGGTAGCGCTGGATCAGGCGTGTGCGGATGCGTGTCTGGAGGCTACACCGATCCGAAACAGTCAGCTGGGTGATCACCTTGCAAGACCGGACTGGAACTGCCATCATGACCATTTCAAGGATTCGAACCCGAACATTGAGTGGGAGGCGACTCTGGATCAGGCAGAGAAGATCGGACTTGGTACGCGGGAGTATGAGCTGAAGCGCGTGAAGTAAAAAAGAAATCATTCTTAAAAAGAGGATTGCCCTGCGGTGTGAACTGCCTGCCGGGCAGAACCGGAGCGGGTACTATAGAAGAAAATGGGAAAAAGGAGCAGGAACGATGCGCTTACATTCATTAAACTTACAGGACATTTCCATTCAGGATCCGTTCTGGTCGAAGCACGTCGATCTGGTGCGGAATGCGATCATTCCGTATCAGTGGGAGGCGATGAATGACCGGATTCCGGATGCAGAGTCCAGCCACTGTCTGGAGAATTTCAAGATTGCGGCAGGACGCGAAAAGGGCGAGTTTTACGGGGCAGTTTTTCAGGATACAGATGTGGCGAAGTGGCTCGAGGCAGTCGGTTTTTCACTGGCCTGCTATCCGGATGCGGCGCTTGAGGCGACGGCCGATGAGGTCATTGATCTGATCGCAGATGCACAGTGCGATGACGGTTATATCAATACTTATTTTACG
>OLNW01002056.1_pt1 | contig 18248 bp, 10 predicted proteins | sample 1672121 | NCBI WGS metagenome assembly OLNW01 (sample SAMEA3136648, study PRJEB25190) | human gut metagenome
ATACCGCAAAGTGGGGCGTGCAGATTGCGGGAATGATTTTTCAAACACGCTCTAGTTCAAAAAACTTGTCAGTATTCTATTTAGTTAAATCTGTGGAAATTGTAGCATAGTAATGTGGAAAAGACAATATAGTGAAAAGGTGTAAAAAAATTAAAGATTGCGGGAATGATTTTTAAACACGCTCCAGGTGATTTTACAGGAAAAATATCTGATTTTCTTGACAGTAAGTGACAAAAGGTGTCAAATATAAACTATAGTACAAAAAACAGGTATGAGGGAGGAAAGATGAAACGTTGTAGTAATTGTGGAAAAGAAATTCAAGGAGATGCAGTTTACTGTCCGAATTGCGGAGCAGTGCAGAGAGAGGAGAGTGGGAAGAAAGAGCGGAGAAGTAATGTGATAAGGAGCAATGTGCAGAATGAAAAGCAGAGCAGTATTTTATTGAAAGTATTTGGCTGTGTTTTTGGAGTTCTGTATGCGTATGAAGCGGTGGTCCAGTTTGGAAGATTGTTAACATTCAATTTTCTCAGATTTGATGATGTTTTGTATGCGTTCTTCAGGTTATTGACAAGTGGATGGAGTGCATCCATTTTATTTCTTATAGCGTTTAAATGCCGGAAGAGATATGGCTTGCAACTATTATATGCATTATCTGGCAGTGCTGTTTTGAGATATGCATTTTATTGTGTGAGTATATTGAAGACATATCTTTTTTATGGAATATGGGGAAGTTATGTGAGCAGGTTTTTGGCAGGGCAGCTTTTGCTCAATACGGTAGAGACATTGCTGGCTGTACTGGGCGGCTATTTCATTATGAAGAAGGAAGATATGCTGGATATATCCAGAAATACAGAAGTAAAAGATCGTATCCGCAAAATTCCGGAAGCGTTGAATATTCTGTTTTCGGAAGTAGAAAAAGATGTGAATCGTCTGATAAAGAACACAGAAAACAGACAGCGCAGCGCGGCAGTACCTTCAGGAGCTGCAGCGAATAATGCGCGAAACAAAAATGCAGAACCGTGGATACCGCCTATAATAACGTTCTGTAAGGTCAAAAAACTTACGTTGGTGTTAAAAAGTCCGGTATTTCTGGTCTTTGGAATCTTATATACGATTAATCTTGTATATGAGATTTTTTCCGGATTTTCAATTCTAAAACTGGTAACCAGTCTGTTTTCGATTTTGATCTGTATTGCCATTTGGATGATATATAGCAGTAGCATAAACGGCAAATTGGATAGTTCGGGACTGGCAATTGTAAATGGGATTATGATATTCAGAGCTGTAATGTGGGTCATTGGCGGTGTACTTCTGATGATTCTGGCAGTTATTGCAACTGTGATCGCAGCCAATATTGCAGATACAGCAACGGTAGTATCTGTATTGGTATTTGCGATGATATTATTGGGAGTATTTCTAAATTTCGCTTACTGGTATTCTCTGCATAAGACTTTCAGTGGTATGAAATCTATTGCGACTGGGCACACTGGCGAAGTCACAGTCGGAATTTATCCGATGTTTGTTCTGGTGCTGGATGTGATTAAGAATATCGGAATGTTTATCCTGACTGTAATGGTGGGAGTTGCTCTTCCGAGCTTTCTGTATGGATATGTACAGTCGTTTGGCATGTCATTGGGAGAATTGACGAATGAATTAGGACTTGGTTATAGCGTTGGTTCCGGGCTGACAGATTCGGTCTTACAGTCCATCCTGGGACCGGCAATGCAGATACTTCACAGATCTCTGTGGAGCTATCTTATCATTTTGGTTCAAATAGCAATTTCAGTTCTGGAAATTGTGCTTCTGGTAAAGATTCGTTCTTACGAAGACATATACGTAGAAGAGGAGGAATATTCATAAAACTTGATATAGATCAAGGAATTAAAATGACAGAAAACGAAGAAATCTGTATAATAAACATTAGTATATATCTCTAAAACGGCTGTTCAATTATGAGCAAGTAGAAGTAGCGAAGATGATTGCAAATATTTGCTTAACTGTAGAAACAGGTTGAGAGAATAAATACTTTTATTCATCTGAGATAAGCTGTATTCTGTAAGATTTGTATACAATGTAACAAGTGAGAGAAAAGTGAGGGAGGAAACATGAAGAAATGCAGTAATTGTGGAAAAGAAATTCTGGAAAAAGCTGTATGTTGTCCATATTGCGGAGCGCAGCAGAAAATAGAAGAACATGCAGAAAACAATACGGAGAATGTAAAGAAAATCAGGTATTGTACAGGCTGTGGAGAGAAACTGGAAGAGGATTACGGATTCTGTCCGACCTGTGGAAAGCCAATCAATAACAGATATTCAAAACAAAAGACAGAAACAGGATCAGGCAATTTTCAGAATGGTGACAGAACGGGAGCCGATAAAAACAGCGGAAATACTGGCAGCAAACCGGAACCCGGCAGGAGTAGTGGAACCAGTGCTGCAGGTATGGCAGAGGATATTCGTAAGAAAATAAGGAGCACTTCTGCTAAATATCCTCAAGGATTGTTGAAAGTTTTCAGTATTGTATTTGGAATTCTGTATGGTTATTGGACGTTGACTTATTTTCCATATCTTAATTATTACATGGCTGCAGATAAGGCGTGGGGATTCTTTATGATTCTTGCATGTGCGTGGAGCTGTGCAGCATTCTTTATTATCGCATTCAAATGCCAGAAACAGTATGGTCTGCAGCTAGCATATCTGGTATTTGGAGGTGCAATCTTAAAGAGTATTCTGCATCTGATCAGTATCCAGAGACTTGCAGCATATCAGTACTGGGAGAGTTCTTTTAGTAATTATTGGCCTATTATATTTGCACTTCTGATTGCTTTTGCATGCTATTATCTGATGAAAAAAGAAGACATGTTGGAAGTACCGGAAGGCGTGACATTTATGGAGAATGTAAAGCGAATTCCTGATGTATTACGTTTTATTTTTTCTAAAGATGGAACTGTGAAAATGGGAGAGAACCCTGTACATAAGGATACAAATAAAGCAGAGAGACCGCATAAAGATCCGGTAAAACCAGGTTCGGAAGCGGAGAAAGTTGTATTTGTTATAAATAATTCTGTATTCCTTATCTTTGGCATTCTTTATACTGTGAACCTTGTATGTAACGTATTTTATTCTTTTTCTTTTTTCAAATTGCTGACCAGTCTGTTTACCATTCTTACATGTGTTGCAATCTGGATTATCTACAGCAACGGAAGAAAGGGAGTTCTGGATGCGACAGGCTTTTCGATGATCTGTGGTATTAATACTTTCAGACTGGGAGTGAGAGTGCTCATCAGTGTGCTCATATTGATCGGTGCGATCAGTGCAGAACTGGGAGCTGGAATATATTTTCTGATCTTTATCATTGCATTGCTTGATCTTGGCTACTGGTATTCTATTGGAAATACATTCAGCAGCATGAAAGCGAATGCTAAAGGACAGATGGTTGAAGTGACTGCCGGGATTTATCCGATCATTATTCTCTGCATTAATACGGTGATCAAACTTGGAATCCTTGGATGGGCAAGTTTCTTGCAGTCAACTGCAAACGGAATTACCAGTACGCTGAATCAGTATGGAAACACTACTTCCTCATTGTTTGGAGAATTGTCTTCTTATCTTGGATTTGGATATGGATACGGCTATAGTCAGTCTTCCTCTATTGTACAGGCATTTCTGAATCCGATCATTGAGTGGATCCAGAATACACTTGGATTTAGTGGGCAGAGCTTTATAATTATGCTGATCGCGGTTGCACTTCCAGTTCTGGAGATTATTCTTCTTGTAAGAGTACGTTCCTATATGAATGCAAGAAATTAACGAAATCGGGAGGATGAGAAGATGATCTGCAGAAAATGTGGAGCAGATAATAAGGACACCAATTCATTCTGTGTGGAATGTGGTGCACCGATTATGCATGAAAAAGAAAATTCCCGGGCATCTAAACCGATAGGAGTGCTGGCATATCTTGGTTATGAAATTTTGTTTATAATTCCTGTAGTTGGTTTGGTCAGTCTGCTGTACCTGGCATTGGGAGGAACAGAGAATAAGAATCTGAGAAATTTTGCAGGATTCTGGTTATGCAAAATATTTATATTTATTGTAATAGTAGCGGTATTGTTTTTGACGGGAGTAGTATCGATTGATGATCTGCTATACTTATGATATGGACATTTACTTGTAGAAAGGCAGTATGTGGAAAGATGAGGTTTTCATATAATTATAAGAACGGAAAAGAAGAAATTATTTGCTATTCCTCTATGAATGATTTTGATGGAATAAGCTATGGAATCATGCAGGATGAGCGGGAATTATTTCTTCCTGTAGAAGTCAGCGAAGAAGCCGGGAAATATGTATTTACATATAACATGTTGGGTATGGTGAATCTTCGTGCATGGATGAATGATGCATCCAGAAGTGAACAGCGCGAAATGAAACAGGAAATTGCGGAGATGCAGAGGAAACTCTTTCATATGGGAATTTTGGAGAATCAGCTGATCACAGAGGAGAGGTACATGTATGTGGATGAGCAGACAGCGCATATAAGATTTATCTGTGTACCGGCAACTATGGAAAAGAGAATAGAGACTCCACCGGCACCAGCATCATCGGTACCGCCAGTATCCCCCATTCCTCCAATTCCATCCATACCGCCGGTTCCAACAGAAGATATTCCGGATACCGGGTATGATTTCGGTTCGGAAGGTCTTAAATATCCGGGATTTCTTCAGGAACCTGACGGAAATGAAAAAAAAGAGGAGCAGGCAGAGGAAGCGCCATCAGACGAGAATGGAACAATACTTGATGAAACTTTCAGGGAAAAAGCCTATGGCAACGAAAATATTACTTATGGGGAGCCTTCAGGTTGGATTGATACAATTTCGGAGCCGATAACTACAGAAATTTCTGATGATTCGGATGACATAGATATAACGATTCCTTTGAAAGAGGAACCGGATGAAGGAGAAGAGGAAACAGTTCTTCTGGTACCGAAGTTTAAGATTGATGCGTCTCTGTACAGAAACAATACGGGCGAGATTTTTCAGATCAATAAAGAGAGAAGTGTGATTGGAAAAAGTGAAACCAGAGCGGATATTGTGATCAGAGATAATAAAACGGTCAGCAGAGCGCATTGTATCATAAGTGTGGAAGACAGAGAGTATTATCTGGAAGATAATAATTCTCTGAATGGTACTTATCTGGAGGATAAAAAACTACAGTCTGATGAAAAAGTAAGGATTCAGGACGGAAGCAGAGTCCGTCTGTCAGATGAGGAATTTATTTTTCATATTAACGAATGATAAGGGGAGAAAAGATGAAAAAGAATAAGAAGTCAGGACTGAAAATTTATATCGTTGTGCCTGCGATTGTTGGTTTTGTATGTGTGGCGGCGATCGTGGCAGCGCTTGTGCTGGGCGTACCTGCAAAGGTAAATGCCGCCAGAATTGGAAAACAGCTTGATCTGGGAAATAAATACCTGGCTTCCGCAGATTATGACAATGCGGAAGTGACTTTTAACAAAGCACTGAAAATTGACCCAAAATCAGTAGAAGCTGCGACTGGTATGGCGAAAGTTTACAACGAGAAGAAGCAGCCGGAGAAGGCATTGGAATATGTCGAGAAGGCATCTGATAACCTTGCGAATCCGGTACAGGCGCAGGAACTGCAGGTTGTTTACAATGATACAAAGACCCAGCTGGAGGAAAATACTGGGAAGAGCAGTGATGCAAATAAGAAATCTTTTAGTAAGATTGAGAAAGTAATAGATACTGTAATGCTTACACCGACTCCTACTGAAGAACCGGAAGAAACAGTGACTCCGACACCAACAGAAGGCGCAGATGATGGACCGGATTTTGATGACAATAAGAACAACGGAGCAAATGGTGGTGGAACGGAAGATAGTAATACTGGTGGAGAAAATAAAAACGACGAAGAAAAAGACGATAATGATAAGAAAAAAGAAGATGGTAATACAGGCGAGGGAAATGGAACAGATGGAGAAGACGAGCCAGATGGGCCAACAATAATTCCAGATCCGTCTAAAGATATAACTTCGAAGCCTGGTGATGAAACTACTACGGACGGGATTATTCCTTTGACGGGTGAAGACATTCTGACACCAACCCCAACAATAACTCCGACGCCAACTCCAACAGTTATTCCGGATGTAGATAATGGAAGTGCAGCCAATGCAGGCGATAATAATAACGAAGAGACAATGGATAATGATGACGATGACGAGGATACCGGTGATGAGGAGGATGAAGACACCAGCTGGAATAATAACAATAATACAGATGATGACGATGACACAGATGAGGGAGATACAGGAAACAACAGTGAAACCGGTGGCGGTGAAGGACCTGGCGAAGAGATGCAGGAAGCTACAGTTTCTCCGGAAGAGCTGTTAAATAACTATGAAAATGACACTCTTCCATCTGAGATTCCATACGGAAATTTCAGCGGATCATCTATTTCCTATACATACGGTGATGGAGCCAGTGCAGCAGCTGCTGTAAGCGGACGTATTACTGAGACTCAGAGAGACCTGGATGGTGATGGAATTCCGGAACTTCTGGTTGTAGAAATGCAGAGCGGAAAAATCGCTTTCAGAATTTATAAAGTCAACAACGGAAATGTAGAAATAACTGCTTCTCAGACAATCTCAGCAGGTATGGAAACTGCAGTAGAGAGCGTTTCCTATGGAAGCACACAGACGTGTTTCCTTATGAATAATAATGGTACGTATGAAGTGGGTCTTGCTTCTTACTGCTACGGATATGATGTAGGAGAGGAAACTCCTGCAGTCAGAACCTATGCAGAAGTTTACAGTGTTGCCGGAGATGGAAGCGTATCTTTGTGTGCTTCGGGTTCTGTCCAGAACGGAGAAGGCCAGGATGGTTTCTCTGCAAGTCTGGCACCTGCCGGAATGAGTGGTTCATGGAATAGCAGTAATGCGGAAACATTACAGTCCATGGGTTATGCAGACGATCCTTATCAGGATGCAGCAGGAGTTCCGAATCCTTTAAGCAGTGGTGTAAGTGAAGGCGGTGCTGAAACTCTTGCAGTTGTAGATGCACAGATGGCTGCCGGAAGCGGTGAGCTTACTATAAGATAAACATTCTGCCAGGCCATTGACCTGGCAGAATTTGAATAAAGACAAAGGTGAAGAAATGCAGAAGTACATTGCAAACACATATGAAGTTATAGCTCAGATCGGAATGGGAAACAGTGGCATTGTCTATAAAGCCCGACACAGAAATCTGGACAAATTTGTAGTATTAAAGAAGATAAAAGCAAACGCCATAAACATTGCAGACAACCGGGCAGAGGCAGATGTGCTGAAGAATCTCAAACATGCATATCTGCCGCAGGTTATGGACTTTGTAGAGGATAACGGGGATATTTATACGGTTATGGAATTTATTTCCGGAAATTCTTTTAAACAATATCTGGATGCCGGAACTGCTTTCCCGGAGAAGTCTGAGATCATTTGGATGAAACAGGTGGCCGCTACCCTGTGTTATCTGCATAATCAGAAACCGCCGATCATTCACAGCGATCTGAAACCGGGAAATATTATGCTGACAAACAGCGGAAATGTCTGTCTGATCGATTTTAATATTTCATTTAGTCTGGGCGGAAATGGTTTTGTAAACGGTTATACAAAGAACTATGCATCTCCGGAGCAGATCCGGGCGTGGAAATATAATCAGACACAGCCGAATCTTTCCCTGAGAAAGAAGATTGATAAGAGGTCTGATATTTACAGTATGGGAGCTACTTTTTACCATATTGTGACCGGGAGTAAACCAATGCCGGATGATAACGGATATGTACAGGATATCCGGGAGAAAAAGCCGGAAATGAACCAGCTCTTTGGGGCTGTGATCATGAAATGCATGGAGCCCGATCTGAAGAAACGTTACCAGAGAGCAGAGGATGTGTTGTATGATCTGCAGACTATGGCACAGAGAAGTAAAGAGTATCGGTCACTTCTGCGAAAACAGAGAATTATTTCCGGGGTACTGGCAGGCGGTCTGGTTCTTTCAGCGGTCCTTGCACTGGCTGGATATTTCCGTATAGACAGCGAGAGAATGAAGCGTTATGAGGATACTGTCGCACAGGAAGAAAAGTGTATCAAAAACGGAAACTATGACCAGCTGGATGACTACTATCAGAAAGCAGTGAAACTTTATCCCGGAAAAATGGATGCATATCTGCAGAAAGCACTGGCGTTGAACAGGCAGAAGGAATATGAAGACTGCATTAATTTTATAAATACAAATATTCTGAACAACAAAAGTGTGATGAATGATGGCTCAGAAGACAGTGTTTACTATCTTCTGGGCGACTGTTATTCGCAGCTGGAAGACTATGAACAGGCGGCAGAATATTATAATTCAGCGATAGAGGCAAATCCGGAGAATGGGAATTATTACAGAGACGGTGCGATCATGGAAGCCTATTGCGGAAACACGGATAAAGCACAGGAACTCATGGAAACTGCAAAGGAAAAAGGACTTGATACGACAGAAGTCAACTATGTAGACGGTGAGATTAAATACAGCAAAGGCGATTATGAAGATGCCCGGAGTATTTTTCAGAAATGTATTGAGGACAGTGATGATGCCTACATTCAGATGCGTTCTTATATTATGGAAGCGAAATGTATTGATAAGCAGGATGACAGCGTAGATGGTAAGAAGCGAAAGATGAAACTCCTGAAGAAGGCTAAGAAAGAACTTCCTAAGGAGAACAATATCGGTATTCTGGAAGAACTGGCACAGACATACAGTGACCTTGGAAATGATACCGGAGATATAGACTACTATCAGAAGGCACTTTCTGTATTTGAGCAGATTCAGTCTCAGGGAATGGGAAACTACAGCACTGGTTATAATATATCCGTTTTATACCAGAATATGGGTGATTACGACAGCGCAGAGCGGGAACTGATGCAGTTGCTTGATGATTACGGCGAAGACTACAAAACATATAAGAGTCTTGCTTTTCTGGAGGGATACCGTCAGGAACAGCTGCCAAAAGAACAGAGAGATTACAGCAGATTTAAAGAATACTACGAAAAAGCCCATGATCTGTACCAGAGTCAGCTTTCTTCCAACGCAAACGATGTGGAAATGGACAGACTGGAAGAACAGTACAATCAGGCAGTGAGCAACGGATGGATTTTCTGACAGAAGAAAATCGGAGAATATGTGAGTGAACAGACACAAAAAGAAGGAGGAATTGCAATTGATCACATTAGGAACTGTAATGTTTGTGGCAGGAATTCTTGGCTTTGTCCTGTGTGGCATAAGCCTGTGCCTCCTGCCAAAACACTTTCGGAAACAGCGGGAAAGAGTGCTGGAGGAAGTGAAGGCGAAGGAATAATAAAGAGAAAGGACGAACTGATTATACGTAAGAAATAAAATTTACAGGAGAAAAACAGTATGAAAAAAGTTTTATTAATGGCTACGGCAGGTCTGGTGTGTCTGTTTGCAGGAAGTTCTTTAGTTTATGCGGATGATGCAAAGGTTTCTGATTTTATTGGAGAATACATCGGTGATATGCCTGAGGTTGATAAGTATGCAAATCCGGATGTAATGAAGTTGTATTTTAATGATGACGGAAATCTGGAGCGATACAGTGGCTTGTTTTATGGAACAACGGGTACAACTATCTGCTATGAGTATACAGATTATGAAATCAACGAAAATGTTATGACATGTGAGTATGACGGAGCTTTTTCTCTTTATACTGGTCCGAGAAGCGATATTTCTGGAGGAATTCACGAATATACACTTCAGGATGATGGAAATATCAGCTCAGACGGACACATCTGGTATCGATATCTGACAGACGAAGAGAAAGCGCAGCAGGAGCAGTCCCGTACACTGGCCAGTGCGGATGATACTGATTTTACAGAAGGGAAATATTCCGATGATTTCGGATTTCTTGGAACACAGGATGTAAAAAGAAGTTCGATTGAAGAAATTGCATTTCTGAATACATTGGAGCAGAAGCCGGAAGATGCCTGGGATATATCTGAAAATCAGGATGGCAGTGTATATGTCTGGTTAAATACAGACAGCGAAACAAAGACATTAAATATCGCGGCAGACGGAGAAATCATTGCAAATATAGATTGTGAAAATCTGTTTCGTCTCTGCAGTCACGTAAAGAAGATTGACTTCAATAATTGCTTTGATACCAGTCAGACAGAATCTATGAAGAACATGTTTGCAGACTGTAAAGAGCTGGAAGAGATCACAGGAATCGACAATTGGGACACAAGTTCTGTAACAGATATGGAAGGAATGTTTTACGGATGTGAGAAACTGCAGAGTTTTGATCTGAGTTGTTTGGATACATCCGGCGCATATATTTTCAACAAAATGTTCTACAACTGTTCCAGCTTACAGGAAATTGATATTGACGATTTTCCAAAGGGCGATGCCATTGAATACGATGATATCTTTACCGGAACTGTCCGTGAAGGAGATGCCCCGGGACTGACACAGGAAAGAAACAGGAGAGTTCTTACTTCTTATATTTTAGACACTCAGAATGTTCTTACGGATGATAACTTATTACGGGCAAAAGTGGTCAATAGTTACGATGATGTACTGAAAAATCTGGATCATCTGACACATGATCTCAGTGATGTGATGTACGCAATTCATGATATTAATGGCGATAAGATCCCGGAGATGATCATGAAACGTAAAGTTGATAATTTCTTTGTATATAGTGGTTATACATATAATAAGAAATCAGGCAGAGTAGAAGGAATTGATGGAGTTGACTTTGAGGCTGCATCGAATGTCCTGGAATATATTCCGGAAAAGAATACGATCATATATATGACACAGGATGGAAATTACCATATATGTATATGGAAAAATGACCAGTTTGTAGAAGATTCTGTTGTTGATTATTATGGATTTGAAGATATGAAGGATGTTCAGAAGATGAATTTCCGATATGCATATCCGGAGGTAATCTGGTCGGCCGAGTTTGGTGAAGTCGAAGATAACAGTGATGAGGACGATAACACAGAGAGTGAGGATACAAATAAGAAATATACAGTATCTGCATATGCGGAGAAGAATGAAACAGGATATGCAAGTATTATTTTATATGTAGATAATCAAAATGTGTTTACCATACAGGCAGATGGCAAAACAACGCAGACAGATATTTCCGGATATAGAATTTCTGATGGTACCGCCTGGTTATATGTCAGAATGTACTCTGACCTTGCAGATGATTATTGCGGCATTTTACAATATAAAGATGACCAAATGAAAGAAGTACTGAGTCTGGAAAGTACTGTAAATGAGATGCAGCTGGTTACAGAACGGGAACATAATTATTTTGACCTGGACAATTTGTATGGAGACGGAACTAAGGTTAATGCGATGGATGTAACATATCATCTGACTCCAATTGCTTATGGAGAAGACTTTACATTCTCTATGAAATACGATTATTCAGACGAGGGAGTGGAGCAAAGGTATTATCTGGCAGATCTTCAGAATACATCTTCAGAAGAATATACTTTATCTAAAGACAAAGAGATTTATGCTCAGATTGCAGGTACAGAAGTGAAATATAAAGCCAAAGGTGGAACGAAACTGACACCTGATAAGATCTGGCTTGGCAATGGACTGATCTGGATCCGTGTAAAGAATGAGGATGGGAAGGAAGGCTGGGTGCCAATGAGTGCAGAAAGCCCATTCCTGGAAAATTCGTATGATCCTGGAAGCGGTGTGAAGAAAATAGAAGAAAATCAGGACAATACTGTATATTTTAAGGATTCTGTAGTGCCGGATAAAGATACACTGTATGATCTTGCAGGAGCAAGTTATGCGCAGGGAAATTATGACGATGCAATTATTTATTATCAGTTTTTCCACTTCCTTGATCCTCATTATTTCGATGCAAAGAAGGGAATCAGGCAGGCAGAAAAAATGCTGAAAGAGGAAGGCAGCTCTTCCGAAACAGAAAAAGCTGCGGAAGCTGATAAAGAAAAAGAGGAAGAAACAAAGAAGGAAACAGAAGTTCAGGAAATTAAGGGGGAAAATACAGACAGCAAAGAGAATGACACTAAGATAAACAGCAGTAAGAAAAAAGAGGCTAAGAAGAAAGCCAGAAAAGAATTAATGGCATTTCTGCGAAGTCAGAATTTGAATAAAAAGCATCCGCTGTCATACGTTACGATCGATTTGGATCAGGATGGCGTAAAAGAAATCATGACCAGAAGTTATTCAGTGGATGAAATGCATGGTGTTGGTGTATATACATATGATGTTTATCAGTATGACAGCAAATGTAAGCAATATAAACATTTATCTTATGCTACATTTGACAATGATGCAGGATATGATCTTTATTTCTGGGAAGATCAGGGATATCTGGTTGTTGACAGTGGAATGGGATTGGTGAACTATACACTCTACACATTAGAAGACGGAATGCTTAAGAAAGAAACGGATACTTCCAGTGATATGAGCTATCTGCCACAGATTGAGTTTAAGGATATAAAACAGACTGCTGATACAGAAGGAAAAGTGTATAGGAAATTCCTGCAATGTGGAAAGTTTCAGGATGATGTAAAATGGCTTCAGAACGTATCATTTAGTATTTATGATGTAAATGGAGACGGTGTAAAGGAGCTTATCTTTAAAGGATGGGATAATGATAATCAACGATATCAGTATCTGATATATAGTTGTAAAGATAAAGAGGTACAATATGAAGATTCCTTTGAAAACTGGCAGAATGGTGGAAATGGAGAAATCTATGTAAATGGAACTGCAGGAAGAGTAATTGTTAATACAAGACTAGCGGATCGTCAGACATATACGATTTACAATGTAACAGAAGGAATTGAGCCGGAATATTCTGTTTCAAGGTATTCTGCAGATGAAAAGAATGATCAGGGAGAATATGAGAGAGTTTATGTTTATACAACACTTGATTCAGAAGGCAATGAAACAGACGCCAAAATATCAACGGATGATCAGTGGGCAGAATTTGAAAACTTTTTGACGGAGATTCCATTCTACAAAGTTTCCTGGAGCATAGATGAAATGCAGGAGAATCTACAGAAAGAAAAAGAGAAAAAAGTTGCCAAAGCAAAGAAGAAGACAGGAAAGCAGGATAGCTACGCAAGTGTTCTTTCAAATGCGGAAGCACAGTACGGAACATATACATTGTCTACTATGCAGAATATTCAGTATGCTTATGGTGTCTGCTACCTCGAACTGCGTGATTTAAATAATGACGGAGTACAGGAATTCTTTATGGTTCATAATACAGACCTGAAGGATGATTATGGAAGCCTTAAATTAGACAGTTATGAATATGAAATATGGACAATGGCAGCAGGAGAAGCCGTTCTTCTGGAAACCGGACATCTGTATTATTCAAATGGAGGATGGCCAAGTGTATGCTGGGCGGAACATGATGGAAATACATATCTGGTGACAAATTATGACAATGCAGACTCCTGCTGGTTCCATGGATTTAAGCCGGATGGTACTTTTGGAGTTGTGGATGAATTCCTTTTTGAATATACAGATACTGGATTTACAACCAAAATTAATGGAGTAGAAACAGACCGTGATACCTGGATCGCGCAGAGAGATCAGTATATGGCAAATACGACGCAGACCTGCTTATATTATGAAGGTGCAGATAATGTATATCCGATGGTAGAAAGTGTGAAAAATACACTGACAGGTTGAGAAAACACCACAGAAAGTACAGAAGCAGCAGAGACAACAGAGACATCTGCTCCTGCAGCCGATTCATCTGAATATCTGCTCCCGGAAGTGACATCCCGATTTTTGAATCAAAGTGAAGTAGAATCATTCAGCTTAGATCTGCTTCAGCTTGCTATCAATGAAATATTTGCAAGACATGGACGCTGTTTTAAAACAGCAGAAATAGATTCTTATTTTAGATCAAAGAGCTGGTATCAGCCGGATGCTTCCAAAACCGATGAACAGATTGTTGCGGAATTCAATGAGTATGAAAAGGCGAATGAGGAATTACTTGAAAAAGTAAGAGAAGCGAAGCAGAATTAGCGAGGGAAAAGATGAAAAAGCGAAGCCGATTTATTAAAAAGTCAGGAGTGCTGCTGGGAGTTGTGTTGCTTGGTATGAGTCTGTCAGGTGGAATAATTTATGCAGAAGAGTCCAATGAAATTACGGCAGATCAGGCAGAGGAGCGTAAGGAACGAATCCTTACCTCCTACCTCCTGGATACAGACGATATTTTGCCGGACAGTGGTTCGTTGCGAATCAGAGTGATCAACAGTTATGATGATGTCCTGCGGCAGGAAGATACTGAAAAACAGGGATTAAGTGATACTATGTATGCAATCAACGATGTAAACGGAGATGGAATGCCAGAACTGGTGATAAAAAGTCCGAAAGAAGGTGCTTATACCTATGAACTCTACACATATGATCAGGAAACGGATCAGGTAGAAAATATTTCTGAAGCCGGTATCGCAGAGATGGATACAGAAGGAAAACTGGATTTTCGATATGCATATCCGAAAAAGATCTGGGAAGATTCCGCAGACATTAACGCAGATGACCAGGAAGAACAGGTAAGTGTCTATGCAGTGAACAACGAGAGCGGATATGCCTGTATTCTTATTTATGTAAATGGTGGCAAAGCACTGTCTGTACAGGTAAAAAATGTTGCTGATAAAGCAGATATACATATCTATCCGATCAAAAAGCAGAAAGCGTTGTTTTATTTAAGATTATATTCTGATACAGAAGATGAATACTGTGCACTTCTGCAATTTTCCCAAAATCAGCTCAAAGAGATGGTAAATATGGATGGAGAAACCAAAACCGCAGCGGTATGGCCGCTTGCATATGGCAGAGCAGATTTGGATCAGGATGGAGAGAAAGAATTGATCCTTCGGAGATATACCGCAGATGCAACCGAGGGCGGAGAATATATTTATCATGTATATCATTACGATAAAGACAGTAAAGATTATACGGAATTTCCAGATGCAATTTTCTATTCCAGAGCAGCTGGCGGGCAGATTTTCTTCGAAAGGGCTCTCCCATTGTTTCTTCGAAAAAGAAACGGATCGTCTTCTTATCAATGAAACAATGGGAGAGCCCTGTTATGGTGTTTATACCATGAATAATGGAACATTACACAGAGAATATGAGATTCTTGATGAGATAAAAAATGTGCCAAAGATAAAGTTTAAACGAATAGAATTTAAACAGGAAGGTACGGAATCTACAGAGAATCCAGAAACAACAGAAAGTCAGGAAATGGCAGGAAATCAGGTTACTGTTGAAACTCAGGAGCAATCACAGAATCAGCAGTTATCAGAAAACACGGCTGCTGAAGAAGTCACAGAATCTCAGGAAGCGTCAAATAATGTAGGACCAACTCAGCCATTTGAAATCCATCAGTCAGAATCTGCTACATTTCAGGCTCCGTTTTACGGAATCTGGTGCTATGGCTCTAAAGAATCTGCTGATGCCTACAACTATGCTAACAGCCTGAACAACGCCGGATTTGAGGCAGAAGTATTCCTCACAACAGACTGGAGTAATCTCAATACAGAAAGCTATTATGTAGTAACCGCCGGCACATATGGAACAGAAGGCGAAGCAACTGCAAACCTGGCGGCTGTTCAGAGTTTCTGTTCGGATGCGTATGTGAAATATTCGGGAAATTATCAAGGACAATAATGATATTAATGCTAAAAGTAAGGCTATAATATATAGAAAGAATTTAAGACAAGCGGAATTATCTTCTAAAGAGGAAGTTAATTCCGCTAAAAAATTGTCTGTAGGTTTAATCAAATCAAGTAAGTCCCTTGCTTCAATTGCGAATGTCCGTTTGACTCTGTCAATTTTGATTTTATAAAGATTAAAAACCGCTAATTTTTTTTAATATTCTGCTTCCTATATTTCTGCGGACTGCATCCCTTAACCCGTGAGAATACCTTAGCATAGTAATTAGAGTCCGTAAATCCGGACTTCTGCGCGACGTCCATAATACTGTCGCCGGAACTGAGGAGAAATTCCAGGCTTCGCTCTACTCGGTATTCCTGTAGGAAGGTAAACAGGGATACGTTCATGTAGCGCTTGAACAATCGGCTACATTCACTTTCGCAGAGATGAATTTCATCTGCGATATCTTTCATCTGGATCTTGTTCATGTAATTGTGTTCCAGGTAGTCCATGATCTCACGCATGCGGTTTCGTTCCAGTTTGCTGTGCTCAGTGTATGGAATATCTTCCGGGAGGTTCTGGAGCATACAGCGCCACATTTTCTGCAGAGTACCTGTGATGTCTAGTTCATAGAAATCTTCTTTTGCTTCGTATAAACGTATAATTTCTTTTACATAGTCTGCAAAATAACTATGCCATGGCTGAGAGTAGTCGATGTGTATGGCAGGAAGCGAGAAATTTTGCAAAAAAGGTTCTACATATTTTCTGCGCAGAATACTCTCATAAGAACCGTAGATGATCTTGGGCAGAAAAGTAATGGAAACGTACTTTCCATCCTGCATATCTTCCATGAATCCGGCATGAAGAACATTGGCATTTCCAAGCAGGATATCGCCGGTTTTCATATGGTAAGTACACTGGTTTACTTTATAAAGAATCTGTCCATCCAGAACAAGGGTGATTTCCAGTTCTGGGTGCCAGTGCCATAAGAAAGAACCGGATTTATATCCGGAAAGCTTTTCATAGCTTACCAGAAGTGGGAATTCGTCGCTGCCGTGTTTCTTTAGCTCTTTCTGGGAGCCATCGGTTATGATCTCTGCCATTGCGTGTCCTCCAGTTATGAAATCAAAATCCCATCGCCGCAGGCGATTTTCAATGAATTTGGATAAAATCATCCGCTTCGTTACGTGATTCGGTTAAATGAATGGTTATCCTGTCATTGTTGTACGTAGAATAATTAGCAATGTCTCGTGGACATTTCAGAATATAATAAATGCTAACGATAAGATAAACTCATTGTACACTTTTATAGCAATAAACGCAAGATTTTACTATTTTCTCCCCAAATTATCAAGGATTTTTCTATTGTAGTAATGTATACTGAATTTCAAGAGTGTGACCGTAATAAGGCTGCTCCCAAACTTTCATACACATATTCCCGTCTGCCGCCGGAGTTTATGCAATGCCACTGCATAACGGCGGTCAGGCCGGAAAGAGCAACGGAGGATTTTTACAATGAATATTCCAAATAAAAATGAATTAACACGTATTTACGGAGAGGCAGAGAGATCAGCAGCACGTTTTCAGTCAGTAGCTGATCACTTCGCAGAAATTTACCATCATGATACAGCAGAATTCTTCACAGCACCGGGAAGAACCGAGATCATTGGAAACCATACAGACCACAATGGCGGACGTGTTATCGCAGGAAGTATTGATATGGATACTATTGGTGCGGCTTATCCGAACAACAGCAGCGTTATCCGCATTACAAGTGAAGGATATGACAAAGAAGTTGTTGTAGATATTGACAAGCTTTCCAGCGTACCGAAAGCTCAGGGAACCGTATCTCTGGTAGCCGGTATGGTAGAGGCAATTCAGAAATTCGGTTTCAAAGTATCCGGATTTGATGCTTATGTGACAACAAACGTGATCCGTGCAGCTGGTGTAAGCTCTTCTGCATCTTTTGAAATGCTTGTATGTTCTATCATTAATTATTTCTTTAATGACGGAGCAATGACATACATCAATTATGCAAAAGCCGGACAGTATGCTGAGAATGTATATTGGCTGAAAGCTTCCGGATTAATGGATCAGCTTGCATGTGCAGTAGGCGGCCCGATCCTTCTTGATTTCTCTGACAGAGAGAATCCGAAATATGAGAAAGTAAACTTCTCTTTCCATGATTACAACCATCACCTTGTAATCGTTAATACAGGAAAAGGTCATGCTGATCTGAGCGCAGAATATTCTGAGATCCCGATGGAAATGAAAGAGGCAGCAAAGGCAGCAGGAGCAGAACTTCTCTGTGAGACAACTCTTGATGATGTCCTGGCAAACATGGATAAGATTGAAAATGACAGAGCAATCTTAAGAGCAATCCACTTCTTCAAAGAGAATGAGCGTGTAGAAAAGGCTGCAAAAGCTGTTGAAGAGAAAGACGGAGAAACTGTACTGAGACTTCTCAGCGAATCCGGAAAATCTTCCTGGGAATTACTTCAGAACTGCTATCCGATCAAAGCAT
>OLNW01002064.1_pt1 | contig 18181 bp, 19 predicted proteins | sample 1672121 | NCBI WGS metagenome assembly OLNW01 (sample SAMEA3136648, study PRJEB25190) | human gut metagenome
CGAGTTGCAAATTTCGGAAGCCCGTTTTTAGCATAATTTTGACGCTTTAGTATTTCCCACCGACGGAACCTGAACAGGAACGGCTTCCTACTTTTTATGCAGGTCCGGGTAGTCATGCCTTCCTGAATTAAATCCCAATTTTATGCACCTTCTCATCATCCGTAATAAATATCGCCTCCACTCCATCCATACTCTGGATCAGTTCCATTCCTTTCTCGTATCCCAGTAGAAAGCAGGTTGTGCTGAGTGCATCTGCTTTTGTAGAAGAGTCTGTGATGATCGATACACTGTAAAGATTGTTCTCGCACGGATATCCGGTCCGTGGATCCAGGATGTGATGATATAGTTTTCCGTTTTTCTTAAAATACCGTTCATAGATTCCGGAAGTTACAACTGTCTGGTCTTTTAACTGTATAGAGGTGATAGCTTCACCGGATTCATCGAAAGGTTTCTGGATTCCGATGTTGTATTTGCTTCCGTCGGGTTTGGTGCCGATGACATCAACGTTTCCTCCAAGATTGATGATCGCATGTTTTATCCCTTGCTTTTTGAGATATGTTTTCACCTGGTCGGCAATGTATCCTTTGGCGATGGCTCCCAGATCGATGCCGGCTTCGGGATCTTCCAGTGTAACGGTGTTATCCTGAATGTCGACCTTTGTGTAATCAACGTGGCTTACGGCCTGGGCAATGGCATCGGAAGATGGAACCGTTGGTTTATCTGCCTTGAAATCCCAGAGAGCCGATACCGGTTCAATGGTGAGATCAAAGGCACCGCCGGAAAGTTCGCTGTAATGGATACCCTCCTGAATAAGATTGGCCGTTTCGGAAGAGACAGTGAAGGGCTGACCGTTTGCGTGGTTTAATTTATAAAGTTCACTGTCTGTATTGGTGGTGGAGAACATTGTGTCATATTTTTTGCAAAGTTTCTTCAGACCATCCAGAATACTTTCATCTGCAGGATCAAGGATCTGGATCTTGATGACAGTGTCAAAGAGCATGTCGGTATAAGTAAGATCCTGATCGGTCTGTGTACTGCTTTTTGCGCCGGAGCATCCGGTCAAGAGAAGAGCAGAGGCAGTGAGAACCGCACTGAGTTTTTTTATGATATTATTTTTTTTACATTTCATAATACTAATACCCTCGTAGTTGATGATTTTCTATCATGTATTTACATAACTTGTAGTATAACATGAAAAAAAACAGATGCAAACCAAACATATTTTCTTTTTTGTTGAATGGGACAATTTCTTGTGATAGAATAGTACCGTTAGTGGACAAGGAGAGAATATATGAATTGGAAGAAAAAAGATGCGGTTCTTATATTGACAGTTCTTTTGATTGCCGGTGCAGCTTTCGGTGTACATGAATTTGCCGGCGGGGATGGAGCTGATACCGTGACTGTGAAGGTGGATGGTAAGGTGACAGGAACCTATCCGCTCGCAAAGGATCAGAAGATTAGGATCAATGGCGGTACGAATATACTTACGATAAAGAACGGAAAAGCGAAGATGACAGATGCAGACTGTCCGGATCAGTTGTGTGTACATCAGAAAGCAGCTTCAAAGAATCATGAGAGCATTATCTGTCTGCCGAATAAAGTAGTGGTTGAGGTAGACGGAAGTGAAGAAAGTGAATTCGATGCAGTGGCAAATTAGGAGGGACATTGTGAAGAATAGAGTGGCATATTTTGGAGTGTTTACGGCACTGGCGCTGATATTCAGCTATGTGGAGACGCTGATCCCTATCAATTTCGGAATCCCGGGAGTGAAGCTCGGGCTTGCGAATCTGGTGATCGTGATCGCGTTATATAAGATGAAGCTGACGGAGGTATATCTGTTGTCTGTGGTCAGAGTACTACTGTCAGGATTCATATTTGGAAATTATTTCAGTATCATTTACAGCCTGGCCGGTGGATTGTTAAGTCTGACGGTAATGGCACTCTTGAAGAAGAGCAAAGGATTCAGTGTGATGGGAATCAGTGTGGCGGGCGGAGTGTTCCACAATGTGGGACAGCTGATCGTTGCAATGCTTGTGGTGGAGACATTCAGTGTCAGTTATTATTTCCCGGTGCTTCTGGTCGCAGGACTGATTACCGGACTGGTGATCGGGATCGTGTCGGCGGAAATGTTGAAGAGAATTAAGAATATACAGTTTTGATGGAGGAACTATGATTACATATATACGTGGAATTCTGGAAGGAATGGAAGAAGACAAGGTCATTGTAGATGTCGGCGGTGTCGGATATGGAATCTACATGGCAGGGACCGCAATGGGCAGGCTTCCGGCTCTTGGAAAAGAAGTAAAGATCCACACACATCTGCATGTTAAGGAAGATCTGATGCAGTTGTATGGCTTCCTTACCAGGGATGAACTCCGTGTGTTCCGGCTTCTGATCGGTGTCAGCGGGATCGGACCGAAAGGCGGTCTTGGGATTCTTTCGGCACTCGGACCCGATGATCTGAGATTTGCGGTTGCGTCGAATGATGTAAAGGCAATACAGGCGGCACCGGGAATCGGTAAAAAGACGGCGGAGAAGCTGATTCTGGAATTAAAAGACAAGTTGAAGCTGGAGGATGCGCTTGAGAATACCGCGAATGCAGTGCAGAACACGGCAGATACATCTGCAGGCATGGCAAATGAGATGACAGGAGAAGCGGTACAGGCACTGGTTGCACTCGGGTATGGCAATACCGAGGCATTAAAAGCAGTCAGACAGGTAGAGATTACGGAAGAAATGAGTGTGGAAGATGTTCTCCGTCAGTCTCTGAAATATATGTTGTAGAAGGTAAGGCAGACAGATGAGCAGAAGAATTATGACGACTGAGAATCTGGAAGAAGATGTCAGGATCGAGAATCATTTAAGACCTCAGCTTCTGGAAGATTACATTGGTCAGGCAAAAGCAAAAGAAATGCTGAAGATTTATATTGAAGCGGCAAAGGCGAGGGGCGAGGCACTGGATCATCTTTTGTTCTATGGACCTCCGGGACTTGGAAAGACGACACTTGCGGGAATCATTGCCAATGAGATGAATGTAAATATGAAGATCACATCAGGACCGGCGATCGAAAAGCCGGGAGAGATGGCGGCAATCCTGAATAACCTGCAGGAAGGGGATGTCCTTTTTGTAGATGAGATCCACCGCCTGAACCGTCAGGTGGAGGAAGTGCTGTATCCGGCAATGGAAGACTATGCGATCGATATTATGATCGGAAAGGGCGCTTCGGCAAGATCGATCCGTCTGGATCTTCCAAAATTCACCCTGGTAGGGGCAACGACAAGGGCAGGTATGCTGACAGCGCCTTTGAGGGACCGCTTCGGTGTGGTGACCAGGATGGAATATTATACGGTCGAAGAACTGAAGATGATCATTTTACGTTCGGCAAAGGTTCTGGAAGTCGGGATTGATGAAAATGGTGCATATGCGATGGCGAGACGTTCGCGGGGGACTCCGAGACTTGCCAATCGTCTGTTAAAGCGTGTCCGGGATTTTGCCCAGGTGAAATATGACGGCTACATCACAGAAGAAGTGGCGGATTATGCACTGGATCTTCTGGATGTGGATAAGGAAGGTCTGGATCAGACAGACAGAGGGATCCTTCTGGCTATGATCGGGAAATTCGGCGGCGGCCCGGTCGGATTGGAGACGCTTGCGGCATCGATCGGAGAAGATCCGGGTACGATTGAGGATGTATATGAGCCATATCTGTTGAAGAATGGGTTTATTCAGAGAACTCCAAGAGGAAGAGTCGTGACGGATGCGGCATATGCCCATCTGGGAATTTGTAAGGAAAATGAATAAAATAGTTGGTTTTTCTTACAGATTAGTTTATAATAGTTATCAGAAATTATGAAAGTTCGAGGAGGCTTCTTATGGCATCATCAAAAAACTATACAGAAGTATTAATAGGAGGAAAGGTTTTTACTTTAAGTGGATTTGAAAGTGAAGACTATTTACAGAAAGTTTCTACATATCTGAACCATAAGCTGGACGAATGCAGCAATAGTGAGGGATATCGCAAGCAGAGCGCAGAGACCAGAAGTATTCTGCTGGCGCTGAACATTGCGGATGATTACTTTAAGGCGAAGAAGCAGGGCGGTACACTGGAAAGTGATATCGAGGCAAAAGATAAAGAGATGTATGACTTAAAGCATGAACTGATATCCGTTCAGATCAAGCTGGAGAATGCAGAGAAAGCGATGGACAAGCTGAAGGAAGAGAATAAGGAACTTCAGATGAAGATCGTACAGCTGGAAACAGAGATTAAGAATAATAAGTAAGAATTAGGCTGTCACACGACAGCCTTTTTTACAAGAAAGAAAAGACAGGATAAGAGACTATGAACAGAGTGGTAGAGATATTGGCACCGGCAGGTTCGATGGAATGCCTGCAGGCAGCAATAGCCGCAGGTGCGGATGCAGTATACCTTGGCGGTACCAGATTTGGAGCAAGGGCATATGCACAGAATCTTTCGGAAGAAGATATGGTGCAGGCAATTGAATACGTACATATTCACAGAAGAAAGATATATATGACGGTGAATACACTTCTGAAAGACAGGGAGATGGAGGAATTGTATGCATATCTGCTTCCGTATTACAGAGCGGGACTGGATGGAGTGATCGTACAGGATATCGGTGTGGTAAAGTATATCAGAGAGCATTTTCCAGAGATGCCGGTACATGCAAGTACACAGATGACCATTACCAATACGCTCGGAGCGGATCATTTAAAACAATACGGAATCACGAGAGTCGTGCCGGCGAGAGAACTTTCGCTCGGGGAAATCCGTGATATGAAGAGACAGACGGGACTGGAGATGGAATGTTTTGTACATGGAGCACTGTGCTATTGTTATTCCGGCCAGTGCCTTCTCAGCAGTATGATCGGCGGACGGAGCGGCAACAGAGGACAGTGCGCACAGCCGTGCCGTCTTCCTTATCAGATAGATGGAAAGAAACCGGCAGATCTGATGAGTCTGAAGGATCTGTGTACAATAGACATTTTGCCGGAACTGATCGATGCGGGGGTTGATTCATTTAAGATAGAAGGAAGAATGAAGCAGCCGGAATATGTCTATACGGTTGTAAGGATGTATCGGAAATATGCGGATCATTATCTTAAGCTTCAGAAAGAAGGAAAAGACAGATCGGCATACCGGGTGTCAGAGGCTGATAAACGGGAACTGCTTGCTGCTTACCAGAGGCGTGGTTATTGTGAGGGCTACTATCATCAGCATAACGGCAGAGATATGATATCATTGAAGCGTCCGAAGAATGCCAAAGATGGCAACACTGAGGAAAAACCGTGGCAGGATATAAAAGTACAAGAAAAAATTAATGGTATTTTAACATTTTCTGTCGGAAAGCGTGCTAAACTAACAGTATCGTATGGCAATATTACCGTGGAATGTACCGGTCAGGAAGTTCAGGAAGCGCAAAAGCAGCCGTTGGATCCGAAAAGAATTGAAAAACAGATGAGAAAGACCGGCAATACAGAGTTTGTGTTTGAACGTCTGAAGATCCATACAGAAGGAAATGTGTTCCTGCCGATGCAGGCGCTGAATGAACTGCGAAGAGAAGGAATCAAAGAACTGACAGAGAAGATACAGATGCAATACCGGAGAGAAGAAGCGGATTGTGAGACAGAAACAAAAAAAAACGTGGAAAAGAACAGCACCGGAAAGGAATGCAGTATATCTGCGTCTGTGCAGTCAAAAGCACAGCTTGAGGCAGCGGTAAACAGCGGAGTACGGTGTGTGTATCTGGATGAGGAGATAGAATTTGAACGTGAAAACGGCGTACAGTATTTCCTTGCGATGCCATACATTTTCAGGGAACGTACGATCCGCAGATATGAACGTATGTATGCAAAAATCGAGGAAAAATATGATGGTATACTGATCCGCAACTGGGAGAGTTATGCGTGGCTCAGACAACATGCATACCAAAAAGAAATCCGCAGTGATTATAATCTCTACATTTTTAATCAAAAAGCAAAAGAAGAGTTGAAGGATCTGGGGATCGGACAGGGAACAGCACCGGTGGAATTGAATGATCGTGAGCTGGCAGAACTTGGGATAGGAGAACAGGCATTTATCGCATATGGATACCAGCCGGTGATGGTCAGTGCGGGCTGTATAAAGAAGACCAGTGCTTCCTGTGACGGAAAAGGCGGAGTATTTACGATTTCTGACCGTTATCAGAAGGAGTTTACAGTCAGATGCTATTGCAGAGACTGTTATAATGTAATGTATAATTCAGCACCGTTGTTCCTGGCGGATAAGGCGGAAGAGATCAGAAAGCTGATGCCTGCACAGATACGGCTGGATTTTACAGTTGAGAATAAAGAACAGGTAAGAGAAATCTGTAAGATATATATGAATGCATTTACAGAAGGAAAAAAGATGGAACCTCAGATACGGGAGTATACGAGGGGGCATTTTAAAAGAGGAGTAAAGTAGGTGGAAAGTTGGTAAACATAATTGTACAGTTATCAAAATATCTGATGATACTGATGATCACAGTGTATACGTATCTGTGTTTCAGTATCTTCGGATATTATGATCCGGATAAAAAGAAACGTTGTCTCAGGAAGCAGAATGTGCTGATGTTTGTGATGCATCTGACGGCATTTCTTGTGATGTATTTGGAAAAAAAGGATACAAAGATTCTGGCATTGTATCTGATGCAGGTGACGCTTCTTGGAGGAACGATCCTGTTGTATAGCTTTATTTATCCGAAAGTATCACGTCTGATTGTAAATAATATGTGTATGCTTCTCAGCATCGGTTTTATCATGATCACCAGACTGAATTATGATAAGGCTGCGAAACAGTATCTGATCGCGGCAGCAGGAATTGTGCTCTGCCTTGTGATTCCGATCATTATCCGAAAAGCACGTTTTCTGTCGGAATGGAGAATTCTTTACGGAATTATCGGTATCGTGTCGCTGGCGGTAGTAGTGGTTGTAGGTAAGGTGTCTTATGGTGCAATGCTTGGCTTTACAGTTGCCGGAATCAACATCCAGCCATCAGAACTTGTGAAGATTGTCTTTGTGTTCTTCGTGGCATCGAGTTTTAAGCGTTCTACAGAATTTAAAGATATTGTGGTGACGACGGCAGTTGCAGCATTTCATGTGTTGATCCTTGTGGCATCTAAGGACCTTGGTGCGGCGCTTATTATCTTCGTCGTATATCTGGTCATGTTATATGTGGCGACACATCAGCCGCTTTATATTCTCGCAGGACTTGGTGCGGGAAGTGCCGGAGCAGTTGTGGCGTATCATCTGTTTACGCACGTTAAGACGCGTGTAAATGTATGGAGAGACCCGTTTGGAACATATGATAAAGGCGGTTATCAGGTAGCACAGTCATTATTTGCCATCGGGACCGGCGGATGGTTCGGAGCGGGACTTTATCAGGGACAGCCGGACACGATTCCGGTATCGGCAGAGGACTTCATCTTTTCTGCAATTTCAGAAGAGATGGGGCTGATCTATGCGATGTGTCTGATACTGATCTGTGTGAGCTGTTATGTGATGTTCTTAAATATCGCAATGCAGCTGCATAATCTGTTTTATAAGATGGTAGCGCTGGGACTTGGTACCTGTTATATATTCCAGGTATTTTTAACGATCGGAGGAGCGACAAAGTTCATTCCGTCAACAGGTGTAACACTTCCGCTGGTAAGCTATGGCGGAAGTTCTCTGATCAGTACGCTGATCATGTTTGCAATTATCCAGGGACTGTATATTTTAAGAGAAGACGAGGAAGAGGATATTGAGAGAAGGAAGAAAGAACGGTTACGAGCAAAGAGAAGCCGACAGGAGAGTGCGGCGGGATATCGAGAGGCAGAATATGACCCGCAAAGAGCGAAAAGAAGCCAAAAAGCGCGAAAAGAAGCGGCTCAAGGCAAAGCGCGCAAGAAACAAAGAGTTCGCTAGAGTTACGTATGTATTCGTAGCGCTTTTTCTGGTACTGCTGGGATATATCGGATATTTTCAGGTAAAAAAAAGCCAGGAGATCATCAGAAGTCCTTATAATGCCAGACAGAATTCGAATGCAAAGAGGGTGACCCGGGGAACAATTGTGGATAGGAACGGGAACGTGCTTGCGAAGACCGATACGGCAGCAGACGGAAGCGAGACAAGAGAGTATCCTTATGGCAATGTATTTGCACATGTGGTCGGTTACAGCGTACAGGGCAAATCCGGGATCGAATCTCTGGAGAATTATGACCTGCTGACTTCGGATGAGAATTTCCTGATCAAGTTGAAGAATGAATTCCAGGATAAAAAAAATATGGGAGACACGGTTGTGACAACACTGGATGCAGACCTTCAGGAAGCGGCATATCAGGCACTGGGAGAGAAAAAAGGTGCGGTAGTGGTGATGGAGCCGAAGACAGGAAAGATCCTTGCCATGGTATCTAAGCCGGACTTTGATCCGAATACGGTAGAATCCAGCTGGAACGCTCTGAGTACAGATGAAAACAGTGTACTGTTGAATCGTGCGACACAGGGGCAGTATGCACCGGGTTCTACGTTCAAAGTAGTGACACTTCTGGAATTCATGAGGGAGAATCCGGATTACAGTTCTTATTCTTATAATTGTACCGGTTCGATCGAGAACAGTGGAATTAAGATTCACTGTTATAACGGACATGTCCACGGGCAGGTCAGTCTGGAGGAAAGTCTGGCATATTCGTGCAACACATCTTTTTCGAATATAGGACTTTCACTGGATCCGGTGAAATTTAAGAAGACGGCAGAGGAAGTTCTGTTTGAGTCAAAACTGCCTTCGGATCTTCCGTATAGTAAGAGCAGCTTTACGATGGATAGCTCTGCCGGAAACGGTACAAAGATGATGACGGCGATGGGACAGGGGGAGACGCAGGTAAGCCCGTATCATATGGCACTGATCACATCTGCTATCGCCAATGGCGGAAAGTTGATGAAACCGTATCTGGTTGACAAGGTGACAAATGCATCGGGAGCGGTCATGAAAGAGACGGATCAGAAAGAATATAAGCAGCTTATGACAGCGGAAGAAGCTGCCCGGATCAAAGAATACATGAAGAGCGTAGTAGATTACGGTACCGCATCTGTATTGAGCGGACAGAGCTACACAGCAGCGGGAAAGACCGGTACGGCAGAATATAGTTCCGATAAAGAAAAAGACCACTCCTGGTTCATCGGTATGTCGAATGTGGAAGATCCGGAACTGGTTGTAAGCGTGATCATTGAAGCTTCGGACGGAACTGCAAAGGCGGTAAATGTTGCAAAAGAGATTTTTGACTCGTATTATTAGAAGTATAGAAGGACGGGAAATATGCGATACTATAAGCATCTGTACCTGACAGAAGGACTGGAAAAGAAAAAAGAGAAAATCATCCGCAAACTGGAATCCGGAAAACTGCAGCCGAGTGTGCATGTGATCACGCTGGCAATCAGTGAAAAGAATCAACTGGAAATCTATCCGACACTCCAGTTTAAGCAGCCTGCATTTCCAGAACAGGATCTGTTCGTGGTAGGAATTACAAAAGGATATGAGGAAGCGGTAGAACTGGTAGAACAGATCGTACAGGAAGTATATGAACAGACAGGCGGATGTGATATACGGTCTTATATATTAGAAAAAGAGCAGGGAAGATAAGATGGTGTTACATATTCTTTTGATCATTTTAAAAATAATAGGGATCATAATTGCAGTGATTCTCGGACTGCTGTTTCTGTTTCTGGTGACCTTTTTGTGTGTTCCGGTGAGATACCGGCTCGATGCGTCAATGCCCGGAGAGATAAAGGAAAGCAGCGCATACGGCTGCGTGACGTGGCTCTTGCGCCTGATACGGATCGATGTGTCATTTGAAGAGCAGGAGTTAAAATGGCGGGTAAGGATTGCGTGGAAATCTTTCGGAAGTGAACCGCAGAAAAGCGGACATACAGATACTGAGAAGAAAAAATCGGAAGATCGTCCGGTGAAAACAGACGTTGAGAAAACAGAAACTGCGAAGATAGAATCTGAGAAGGAGGAAACTCATGAAAAAGAGAATACAGCTTCGAAAGAAAACCGGAAAGAACAGAGAGTGGAAAGCAGTAGCAGACTATCGGAAATGGAAGAAGAGCCTGAAGAAGAAAAAAGAACTGTGGAGAGCAGTAAAACGCTTCCGGAGAATGTGGAAGAAATCCCGGAAAGTACTCCTGAAAAAGCTGGGAGATTTGCGAAGATAAAATGTACAATCTTAAAGTTCTGTGATAAGATAAAGCATACGGTTGGACATGCAGAAGAAAAGCTGGACAGCATATTGGATAAGAAAGAAAGAATTATGAAGGAATTGGAAGATCCGGTGCATAGGAAAGCTTTTTCGAAGGTGAAAAAAGAAGCGGGCAAGCTGTTAAAGCGTTGGAAGCCGAAAGTAATAAAAGGTGAAGTTCAATTTGGATTCGAAGATCCGTACCATACAGGACAGGCACTGGCGGGATTAAGTATGATCTATCCGTTTATCGGAGATCATCTGTTGGTGGAACCTGATTTTGAAAGAAGGATCCTGAAAGGGAAAGTCAGAGTCCGCGGTGGATTCCGCATGATGCCGCTGGTCTGCTTCCTGTGGAACCTGGTGTGGTGCAGCGAGATCAGAAAGACATATCATGATATCCGCAAGTTTCAATTATAGATATAGAGAATGCAAGGAGGAAAGAAGATGGCTGAGAATAATTTCAAAGGGACTGTAGAAGCGCTGTTCCATGGTATGGAAGGAGTGGTATCATCCAAGACGGTAGTAGGAGAAGCAATCCATATCGGCGATACGATTATTTTACCACTGGTAGATGTATCCTTTGCGGTAGGAGCAGGTGCGTTCAACGCAGATAAGAAAGAAAAAGGTGCCGGAGGTATCGGTGGGAAGATGACACCAAGTGCGGTGCTGGTCATTCAGGATGGTCACACCAAGCTTGTGAACATCAAGAATCAGGATACGATCACGAAGCTGCTGGATATGGTACCGGATGTGATGGATCGTTTTACATCCCGAAAAGAAGATAACGTTACGGAAGAGGATGTGAATAAGATCCTTGACGAAGCAGAAAAATAGCAGACATTTTTTGTGGCAGTGTACATATAATGTACAAAAAGCAGGTGTGTGTCTGTGAAAAGAATCGTAGGATTTGCATTGTTCTGGATAGCGGCAGGAATGCTTCTGGCACTGGTCATACCAGGTTTGTTCTGCCAGATTTTGTGTATGATCCTGTGCGTTGCAGTGGGATATTGCCTGTTTTGTTGCTGAAAATCGAAAAGTAAACAAAAAAATATCAAATAACTCTTGCAATTCTTGCAACAGTCTGCTAGAATAACTATTGTTGCGAGTTCGGACAAAGAACTTATTATGAGCGTTAGGAGGTGCAGTCATGGCAAAATGTGCTATTTGTGAAAAGGGTGCTCACTTTGGAAACAATGTCAGCCACTCTCATAGAAAATCACCAAAGATGTGGAAATCAAATGTAAAATCTGTTCGCGTGAAAACCGAAAACGGAGCTACAAAGAAGATGTATGTTTGTACTTCTTGTTTGAAATCAGGAAAAGTTGAGCGTGCATAAGATGTATTGAAACTCAGATTTCGATGTGTGGAATCTGAGTTTTTTTGCGCAATAAGAACTATTGTAATTAGCGGCAAAACAGAGTATAATAAAATATATTGTGTTTTGATTTAGATAGAAGATAATAAAAGAAGTGGAGGTTTTGCTATGAAAGGGTGTATGAGTACAGATTTGGGAATTATTACCATTGATCCTGAAGTAATTGCAAAATATGCAGGAACAGTGGCGGTTGAATGTTTTGGTATTGTTGGAATGGCAGCTGTAAATATGAAAGATGGCCTGGTTCATCTGCTGAAAAAGGAGAGCCTGACAAGAGGAATCCATGTAAATATAAGTGATGATAATCATATCAGTATTGACTTCCACATTATTGTGGCATACGGTGTAAGCATTTCCGCTGTAACAGATAATCTGATCAGTGATGTGAAGTACAGAGTGGAAGAATTTTCCGGTATGCAGGTAGATAAGATCAACGTCTATATTGAAGGCGTAAGAGTCATTGATTAGTTTGTGGATTTTAAGGAGGAACGTAAGAAGTGGCTACGAAAACGATTAATGTGGACGTGCTTGCAAAGATGTTTCTTGCAGGTGCTCAGAACATTGAAGCAAAGAAAGACTATATCAACGAATTGAATGTATTCCCGGTACCAGATGGAGATACAGGTACAAATATGTCTATGACGATCATGTCAGCGGCAAAAGAAGTAACAGCATTAAATAACCCGGAGATGAAGGATCTTGCAAAGGCAATCTCTTCCGGATCCCTGCGCGGGGCGAGAGGTAACTCAGGAGTTATCTTATCTCAGCTTTTAAGAGGATTTACAAAGGCGATCAAAGAAGAGAAAGAGATTGATGTACTTGCACTTGCTGCGGCATGCCAGAGAGCAAGAGATACTGCTTACAAGGCTGTTATGAAGCCAAAGGAAGGAACCATCCTTACTGTTGCCAGCGGAATTGCGACAAAGGCAGCAGAGATGGCTGAAGAGACAGATGATCTGGAAGTATTCATCCCGGCTGTGATCGAATATGCAGAGGAAGTGCTGAATAAGACACCAGAGATGCTTCCGGTATTAAAAGAAGCAGGTGTGGTAGATTCCGGCGGACAGGGACTTCTGGAAGTGATTAAAGGCGGATATGATGCATTCCTTGGTAAAGAGATTGATTACAGTTCGATCAAACCAAGTACAAGTGTTACCGTGAATAAGGTGAATGCAGAAGATACGGCAGATATCAAATTTGGATATTGTACAGAATTTATCATTCTGACAGAAAAAGAATTTACCGAAGAAGATGAACATGAATTCAAGAAATTCTTAAGCTCGATCGGAGATTCCATCGTATGTGTTGCGGATGATGATGTCGTGAAGATCCACGTACACACCAATGATCCGGGACTTGCGATCCAGAAAGCGCTGACTTATGGACAGCTTTCTAAGATGAAGATCGATAATATGCGTGAAGAACATCAGGAAAAACTGATCCGTGATGCGGAGAAGCTTGCAGAAGAACAGGCAAAAGAAGAAGCTGCATACGAAGAAAAGAAGACAGCAGAGCCGAGAAAGGCAATGGGATTCATTACCGTTTCCATCGGAGCCGGTATGAATGAGATATTCAAAGAACTGGGTGCAGATTATATCATCGAAGGCGGACAGACCATGAATCCAAGTACAGAGGACATGCTGAATGCTATCGATCAGGTAAATGCAGATACGGTATTTATCCTTCCGAACAACAAGAACATTATTCTGGCAGCAAACCAGGCAAAATCATTGGTAGAAGATAAAGAGATCATCGTAATCCCTACCAAAACTGTACCACAGGGAATTACAGCGATCATTAACTTTATGCCGGACGCAGATGCCAAGACAAATGAAGAGGCTATGCTGGAAGAGATCAAGAATGTAAAGACCGGTCAGATGACGTATGCGGTAAGAGATACACATATCGATGACAAAGAGATCCATGAAGGAGATATCATGGGTATCGGTGACAGTGGAATCCTTGCGGTAGGAAAAGATCTGGAAGAGACTACAAAAGAACTGATTGCGAATCTGGTAGATGAAGATTCCGAACTGATCAGTATCTATTACGGAGAGGAAGTATCAGAAGAAGAGGCGGAGAAATTCGCAGGAGAGATAGAAGAACTGTATCCGGATGTAGATGTGGATATTCAGTTTGGCGGACAGCCGATCTATTACTATGTGCTTGCTGTAGAGTAAGAGATAAAGTATAGAATTATATACAGAACCGGATCTGTATATCCAGAGTGAGAGAAGCTTCTGGTATATAGATCCGGTTCTTTGTATCCGGATGAGTTTTGTGATGAAGAGATTGGATTTACAGGATGGAGGGAAGGAAGCATCGTATGATAGAAAAGACAGATATCGGAGATTTGAAAGGAATCGGAGAGAAGACGAAAAAGCTCTTCGAAAAGATCAATATACATACGGTAGGTGATCTGATCCGTTATTATCCGCATGGATATGATGTGTACGAGGAAGCGGTGCCTGTCAGTGAACTGGAAGAAGACAAGATCCAGACCGTTACAGGCGCAATCTACGGTCGTGTGCAGGTATCCGGAAGCAGCCGGATGCAGGTGACAACGCTGTATGTAAAAGATATTACCGGAATATTAAAGGTAATCTGGTTTCGTATGCCATTCTTGCGGAATACGTTATCCGGCGGAGGCGTGATCACCCTGCGTGGAAGAGTCGTTCGCAAGAAAACGGGTGATCTGGTTATGGAGCATCCGGAGATCTTCTACCCATCTGCAAAATACGAAGAGAAACTGCATACATTACAGCCGGTCTATGGTCTGACCTCCGGACTATCCAACAACATGGTCATGAAGGCTATGAAACAGGCTCTGGATGGCCTGGATCTTACCAGAGAGATCCTGCCGGATTCCCTGCGTTTGAAATATGGTCTGGCGGAATATAACTATGCTGTGAGAGGAATCCATTTTCCCGAAGATAAAGAAGTCTTTTATCATGCGCGAGAACGTCTGGTATTCGAGGAATTCTTAGAGTTTATTCTGTCGATCAGGAGATTAAAGGAGAAAAATGAACGTCTGGAAAACAATTATCCGATGCAGCCACGCCCGGAGGTAGAGACATTTCTGAAGAGTCTGCCGTTTGAACTGACCGGCGCACAGACAAAGGTCTGGAAAGAGATTAAAAAAGATCTCGGTTCGGATAAGACGATGTCAAGGCTGGTGCAGGGAGATGTGGGCTCCGGTAAGACGATCGTTGCAGTGCTTGCACTGATGAATGCGGCATTCAATGGCTGTCAGGGAGCAATGATGGCACCGACAGAAGTGCTTGCAAGACAGCATTATGAGAATATTACGAAGATGTTCGAAGAGTATGATATTCCAATCAAGGTAGAACTTCTGACGGGATCTATGACAGCAAAAGAAAAACGGCGGGCATATGACCGTATCGAGTGCGGTCTGGCGAAAATCATCATCGGAACGCATGCGTTGATCCAGGGGGCCGTAAGTTATGATAATCTGGGACTTGTTATAACCGATGAGCAGCATAGATTTGGAGTAAAACAGAGAGAAACATTTGCGTTAAAAGGCGGGGAGCCGCACGTGTTAGTCATGAGTGCGACACCGATTCCGCGAACACTTGCCATCATTTTATACGGAGATCTGGACATCTCGGTGATCGATGAACTTCCTGCAAATCGTCTGCCGATCAAAAACTGCGTGGTGGATACCGGATACCGCAACACGGCCTACAACTTCATGAAAAAGCAGATCGCAGAAGGACGGCAGTGCTATGTAATCTGCCCTATGGTAGAAGAAAGTGAGACGATGGAAGCGGAAAATGTTACGGATTATACGGTGGCACTTCAGGAAGAGATGGGAGAACAGATCCAGGTAGCCTGTCTGCATGGCAAGATGAAGCAGGCACAGAAAGACGATATCATGGATCGTTTCGGAAGAAATGAGATCCAGATACTGGTATCGACAACTGTGATCGAAGTCGGAATCGATGTGCCGAATGCAACGGTTATGATGATTGAAAATGCAGAGCGTTTCGGTCTTGCTCAGCTTCACCAGTTGAGAGGACGTGTGGGACGTGGAAAACACCAGTCCTATTGTATTTTCATGAGTGCGTCAAAATCGAAAGAAACAAAAAAACGGTTGGATATCCTGAATCATTCGAATGACGGATTCAAGATCGCAAGTGAAGACTTAAGACTCCGCGGACCGGGAGACCTTTTTGGAATCCGTCAGAGTGGCCTTATGAACTTTAAACTGGGAGATGTCTATCAGGATGCGAAGATCCTTCAGATGGCAAACGAGGCGGCAGACCAGCTCACAGAAGAAGATGAAGAATGGATCCGGAAACTGCCGAATTATGAGAATGCGGCGGAAGTTGTGCTGTAATCGGATTGTTTATCTGGTACATTCCGCAGATATGGATGGATATAGCGGCAAAAAAATAATCAACACATGACAACTTCGTATGATAGAAGTCATGTGTTGATTTTTTGATCTTTTAGTTTTTCATTCTGTGTTTCCAGCCTGTTACAGATACTGTGCGGTTATTTACCTGCCATCTGTTTTTCCTGCTGTTCGATCATTTTCTTGACCATATAACCGCCGACAGATCCATTCTGTCTGGATGTCAGGTCTCCGTTGTAGCCATCTGATAACGGAACTCCAAGTTCACTTGCTACCTCGTACTTGAATTTGTCTAATGCACCCTTTGCTTCAGGTACGGCTGTTTTGTTTGATGAACGATTTGCCATTTTTTATACTCCTCCTTTTGGTAACTTTGTAACTTTTTCCTTGTCGTTACATCCATAGTATGTGGAGAAATACAATTAATACACTAGAAGTGTTTTCATAATCTGGAAATATTTTCAGATTAAAAATGACTATTCGTCCCAGCCTTCGTAGAAGCGGATATTCATAGAAATATTGCGGACGATCTCGCCTTCTTTTACTTCAATATCTTCAATATCAGATACATATGGGATCAATGGATCATCTTCGGAAAGTTCCAGCGTAATCCAGTCGCGTGCCGCTTCGTTGGCGCTTTCAATGGCATCATCTAAAGTCTCGCCTTCACCATAACAACATTCCAGATCCGGGAAATATCCTTTATAGTGTCCTTCTTCGGTTTTGTGAAATACTGCAGGGTATATGAATTTCATAATTTGTCATCCTTTCAAAATGTGTTCCTGTCTATTATATGATTTTCGGAGTGGGAAAACAATAGGTGGATGGAATAATGTACAATTTCTCAGAGTAAGATAATAATAATCGAAAAGATGTCAGCGAGGAATCAGATGCGATGCGGCATAGACGATGTATCAGTGCAATACTAATGTCTTTTGTACTATTTTTACAACCGGTATATGCAGTTCCGCCGGAAGAGAATCAACCGGAAAATTCACAAGAAAATAATACAGAAAATGAGAAAAGACAACAGGAGCAGATCAGTGCACCGTCGGCAATTCTGATGGAAGCGTCAACAGGACAGATCATATATGAGAAAAATCCGGATGAGAAATTACCACCGGCAAGTGTAACAAAAGTTATGACATTGCTGTTGATATTCGATGCACTGGAAAGCGGCCAGATCAAGCTGGCGGATGAAGTGACAACATCTGAATATGCGGCGTCCATGGGCGGTTCGCAGGTGTTTCTGGAGCCTGGGGAGACACAGACGGTAGATACGCTGATCAAATGTATCTCTGTAGCCAGCGCAAACGATGCCTGTGTATCAATGGCTGAATATATCTGTGGAAACGAAGAAGAATTTGTTGCAAAGATGAACAAACGGGCAAAGAATCTTGGCATGAAAAATACACATTTTGTAAATTGCAACGGATTGGATGCAGACGGTCATCTGACAACGGCAAGGGATATTGCACTGATGTCAAAAGAACTGATCATTACATATCCGCAGATCTTCGATTACTGCAACATCTGGATGGAGAATATCACACATAAAACCCAAAAGGGCGAATCAGAATTCGGACTTACGAATACAAACAAACTGATCCGTCAGTATGAATATGCAACCGGGTTAAAGACCGGCTCTACCAGTAAAGCCAAATTCTGTGTATCCGCAACCGGAAGGAAAGGCGACATCGATCTGATCGCCGTGATCATGGCAGCAGACGACAGCAAAGCCAGAGTCAGAGATGCGATCACTTTATTGAATTATGGTTTCGGAAAATGTCAGAAATATACAGAAAAAGAACAAAAGAAGATATCACCGGTCGAAGTCAGAGGCGGGACGGAAAAAGAGGTGAAGGTACGTCAGAAAAGTACGTTCACCTACGTGGACACCACAGGCGCTGACCTGTCCAAAATAAAGAGCAAAACAAGAAAAGACAAGAATGTAAAAGCACCATTAAAAAAAGGCGAAAAAGTAGGTGAAACAGTCTATTATCTGGATAGAAAAAAGATTGGAGCAAGAGATATTGTCACGACAGAAAAAGTTGAGAAACAAAATTACGGCAGTGCGTTGGAAAATGTGCTGGAAGAGTATTTTGGGATTTAATTAAATTGGGATTTAATTTATTAACGTAGTTGGCCTCTCGATCCTTGAAGAAAACAGT
>OLNW01002068.1_pt1 | contig 18152 bp, 15 predicted proteins | sample 1672121 | NCBI WGS metagenome assembly OLNW01 (sample SAMEA3136648, study PRJEB25190) | human gut metagenome
GCTTTTGCATTTTTTCATCCATTGGATACATATGTATCCTTCCCAGATGAAATTTTACTCCTGCAAGCTGTAAATCTGTAAATGCCTTTTCCAGCCTTTCAGCAGCTCCCTGTGCCATAGGATCTACACTAGCAAACCCTATAAATTTATTTGGTGCCATCGAGACCAGTTTGTATATTTCCTCATTACTTACCAGTATTTTTCCATTCTGAAGTGTCTGATAATCCTCTGGAAGTAAGCAGAGATAATCTAGCCCCGCACACTTCATTTGATTAAAAATATGTTCTAATGGTGCCGTTCCATTTTTATGAATATCCAGTGTTTCATGCCGGAGTTCTTCCATTTTCGAATCTTTATTAATTGGCTCATAAAACGCCGGATGTACATGTATGTCTATAAACATTTTCTTATATCTCCTTTGTTTTGTCTATCTTTTTACCATCCTGCTTTTTCCATCATTCCACGTACATTATTTATCGCTCTTCGCGCATACATTCGTGGTTCATTGATATATCCTGTTACAAGTTCTATTGTGGCTGTTCCCTGATAATCAATTTCTTTCAGTTCCATCATAAGCTCCTGAAGCGGAATCTGTCCTTCTCCTGGCATAATATGAGAATCGGAATCAGATACTCCGTCTATGATATGCATATGATACATTTTATCTCCAAGTTTATCGAAATAATCCATTATACTTTCTGCTTGTGTATATGGAGCCACAATATCACACATGCCAACCAGACAAGGCGAATCAATGCGCCGGAACAACTCAATCAGATCATTGGCATTTTTTATTACATTTGATTCATAAACAGTAAGCGTTTCCATTACGAGTTTATGATTTAATTTTTCTGCATGGTCTGTCAATTCTCTTACCGTCTTTTCCAAACGAGTCCAGATTTCTTCATAAGTTGCACCATATCCTGCATGTCCGGCACTGATCAGTGTATAGTCTGCACCCATTTCTTTTGCCATGTCCATAGAAAGTTTTAAATATTCTACTGCATCCTGACGCATTGATTCTGTTCCAATCATGTAGTTATAAGGATACCCATTATGTTCTGGAGTATATCCACGAACTGGCATTTCATATTTGTCAATCAGTCTCCGTACTTCATCTGCTCCTCCGGCTTTAAGATCAAACGGATAAGCATGCGGACGTCCTCCCCATAATTCAATATAATCATATCCAAAACGTTTTGCGTCAATAAAACAATGCTCTAACGGATTACGCTGATATCCACTTGTAAACATACCTATTTTCATAAATCATCCTCCTAATTCAATTAATTTTATTATTTTTTATTCAACCCACGGTTCAAATACACTTACAACTGCCGCTGATATTTCTGCTCCTTTTTTAAGACATCGATCTATAGGAAATTGATTCAGAATTCCATACAAAAAGCCTGCAATAAAGCTGTCTCCGGCACCAACCGTATTTACAACGACCGCTTTCTGTATTCCTTCCTGATAAAATCGTGTGCCATCCCACGCAAGGCTTCCCTCTTCTCCAAAAGTAGCAATTGCCACTTTCATTCCATGCGCTACTTTATCTTTAAGAAAGGCTTCAATTTTGTCATCTCTTCCATTATGATAAGAATAAAATCCATATGTCACATACGGAAGCGTTGATTCCACTAATGGATCCTCCAATTTATCCGCATAATCAAATGCAACTGGTATTCCTTTTTCTGCAATTTGCGGCAAAACCTTCTCAGCTTTCCCCCACAATGCCGTATGCACAAGATCATGAGTCGCTGCAAATTCGACATCTTCCTGGTCAAATACCATTGAGCTTAGCACACCTTCATCATACTCACCATGAATACGATCATTCCCTTTCAGATCCATATATGTAACTGCTGTTTTTCCTTCAGCCACTTTTAAATGACTGACATCAACGCCCTCTTTTTTCAAGGTCTCTAACATCCAGCTTCCATTTTCATCATTTCCTGTTGTACTGATGATAGATACATCAATTCCTAATTTTTTTAAATTAACACCTGTATCAACCACATTTCCTGTTGGATATTTCTTTCCTATTCTCTCATAGACATCTATGCAGTTGTCTCCAATCTCAGCTACCCGCATCTTTTCTCCTCCATATAACTCAAAATAACCGTTATTGGTTTTCTTTTTCATTTAACAAATAATGTTCACTGACCATAGTAACCTCTGGGTGCATCTTCCAATTTAATCTGTTCCTCGCTTAATACCGGAATCTTTTTTCCTGTTGCAAGAACACTCAGATAAATTTCACAAGTCTCTTCCAGATACACAGCTGAACTCAGTGTCTGCTCCAGTGTCGTTCCATAAATGATTGCTCCATGTTGTTTTAAAATTACTGCTTTACCTTTCTTCTGCGCATACTCTACCGTCGAAACTCCCATCCCCTTGTCACTGCTAATCGTAAACGGAGCTACTTTTACGCTGTCATGAAGCTCATCTACCATCGTAGTAGAAATAACCGGAACCTCCTCCGTAACCAAACTGACTGCCACTGCTTTCGGCTGATGTGTATGCAGTACTACATTTACATCCGGCATCTTTTCAAAGATATACAGGATTGCTTCCAAATCACTTGTCGGCCTTCTTTTCCCTTCTATTGTTTCCCCCTTTCCATTTACAAGCACAATATCCTCAGGAATCATCGAATCATAAGCCATCGCCGAAGGAGTTACTAAAAATGTACCATCTTTCATTCGGAGACTGACATTCCCCCCTGACAGCATTACCAGGCCATAGTGCTCCATTGCTCTTGCACATTCAATTAATTCACAGCGTTCTTTCTCATATTTCATTTTTTATCACGCTCCTTTTCATATTTTCTACCAAGCGCAAGCAGCCTTGCATAAGATTCTGACGGATTATTGCTTCCAAATACTGCCCTGCCTATTACAACTCCATCTGCACCCGCTACAATCACATCTTTTAAATTATCCTCATTAATTCCACCATCCACCCAGATTCTTGTATTTTTCCCTAATATCTTTCTTGCTTTTGATATTTTTTTCAAAACACCTGTCTGAAACTTCAATCCTTCTGCATCTGCTTCACATGAAACCAAAATAAGTTGCTCAATCCGGTCAACATATGGTTCTATAAATTCAATCGGAGTTTTTACATTCAATGCAAGCCCTGCTTTTTTTCCATACTGATGTACACTTCCCAAAAACAAACTTGGAAAATCCAAACTTTCCACATGTGCACAAATCATTTCCACTCCTGCTTCACATAACGGCTCAACATATTCCATCGGATTAAGGACTTCTAAATGAGCATCCAACGGAATCTCTGTACACTCTGCAACACCTTTGACAACTTCCATTCCAAAACTGATTCCTCTCACAAAATTTCCGTCGTCAATATCCAGATGCAGATGTTCAAACCCTTTCAGTTTACCAATTACTTCTCTTAAATCAAGTAAATCTGCCGAATATAATGATGGACTAATCGTAAACATTACTTTTCTCCTCTACTGCAATTTTTCCGCAAGCAAATCCACTGCTGCTAACGCCGCTTCATAACGTGCAAACTTCTCGGCATAAATCTCTTTATACTCACTTCTCGGCTTATAAACTTTTCCTACATGTACCATATGTTCTACAGCATCTTCCAGATTCTTAAATACACCGCCGGCAACGCCTGCACACATAGCAGCACCTTTTGCTCCCGGCTCTCCTGCCTCTAGTGTCTCTATTGGAATCTGCAATGCATCGCACAACATCTGCGACCACACTTCACTATTGGATATTCCACCAGAAAGTCTGGCTTTTGAATATGTTTCCAATGATCTCTTCAAATTATATACATGGTGCATACTTGAGAATGCAATTCCTTCATATACCGCACGAAGCATAACACTTTTATCGTCACCACCGGTAAGATTCAAAAATGCGCCATGCGCATTTTCATGAGTTGCGCTTCCGAAAAGATAAGGAACAAATATCACTTTGCATTCTTCCGGTTTTACAGATTCAACCTGTTTATTACACACTATATAAATTTCATCCGCTGAAAGTTCCTGTTTTTCCGGTCTGACAAAATGATTCAGATACCAGTTTAAATTACTCGCCGATGTCGGTGTTGAATCTTCCATAATATAGTAATCTTTCATGTAACTCAGTGTTACTGTATTCTTCTTCTTTTCGATTTCCCTTGGAGCTTCTTTACTTAAATACTCATTAATCGACCATGTTCCTGCAATCAAACATAATTCCTGATCTGATAAAACACCACTTGCCAGTGCATTTGCATCAATATCAAAATATCCTGCCGCTACCGGAGTCCCCTCTGTCAGACCTGTCATTTTTTCTGCCTCTTTCGTAACATAACCGCTTATATCTGTACTTTCCAAGATTTTTGGCATTTTTGAATAGCAATCTTCTATTCCAAGGATTTCAAAAATTCTCCTGTCATATCTGCGCGTATCCAAATTCACCAGACATCCTGACGATGCATCTGTAATTTCACCTGCAACTTTTCCGGTCAGTCTGAATCGGATATAGTCCTTCATAGACATGATCCACTTTGTTTTTTCTAACACCTCCGGCTTATGATCTCTGAACCACGGCAGAAGAACCGCCGGCTGTGCAGCCCAGGTTGTCTGTAATGTATAAGGGAAAATTTTCTTTTCGGTTCCATCCTCTCTAAATTTTTTACAATAAGAAGAAGCTCTTTCATCTGTAGATATAATCGCCGGATACACAGGTTTCCCTTCTTCATCCAGCAGAACCATTCCATTCCCATATCCGGTAACACCAATTGCAACTACGGCTTCTCCCGGTATCTCTGCTTTTTTCAAAACCGCTTTTATCACTTTAACATTTGCTTCCCATACATTTTCCACATCACGCTCTGTAAAACCCGCTTCCGGTATATTCATCGGTATCTGTGTACGTGAAATCGCAAGTTCTTTTCCATTCAAATCGTAAACAGCACACTTTATATCACTTCCACCATTATCAATTCCCAGTAAATACATTTCCTTATCCTCTGTCACTTTGTCATATCATATTCATGATGAAGCATTTTACTGATAATTTCTGCAACTGCATCATGATTATTGTCATATTCTGTTACAAAATCTGCTACATCTTTTACCACCGGGAGGGAATTTGCCACTGCTATTCCCACCCCGGCATGTTGAAGCATATCTATATCATTATAATAGTTTCCAACTGTAAGAATATCTTCGTGAGCTATGTTAAGACTTTCAGCCAGAATCTTTATTCCCCTCCATTTAGAAACACCTGATGCCATAATATCAATGCACCCTGGTTCTGAATTAACATAATAGATTTCCGGCAAATATTGGTCGATATATTCTGCTACTCTCTGAAGATCAGAAGTTGCCATAAAACCTTCAATTCCATTTTCCCATCCAGCTTCTTCCATGAAAGAAATAACTTCTGGAATCACACCTACCTCTCTGGCATATTCCATCGTTTGTTCTGTCATTTTTGTGACTTTCCAGATCATTCCATCACAGATTTGAAGTTGAAGATTTTTTTCAAAGCAATATGCGAGTAGCCTTCTGCAAACTGCAGGCGGAATCAGCTTATTATAAAGCACTTCTCGATCACAGCAGCGAAGAATTTTACCCCCTGTGTTTAAAATATGATAATCCACAATCCATCTTTCATCGTCTTTTAATGTAAGCATGTCAATATCTCTTCGACCGCTTACATACGCAATCACATGTCCTGCTCTTTTCGCCTCTTCGATTGCTTTTTTGCTCGCAGTTCCCATACTGTAATCATCTCGCACTGCTGTTCCATCTATATCCATTGCCAACAGTTTACGTCCCATTATTTATCCTCTCATTCTCCAAGGGTTTCTCTGTATTTGTACACAACTTCCATAAATTCTTTTACTCTGTTGACATCTACTCTATTTTCAAAAACCCCATCCACTTTAAACGTTGTTCCCACAACAGCTGCATCTGCTGTTGTAAGTTTTCTTTCAATTGTATTGAGACGGCATCCTGTATTACAAAGAACAACAACATCTTTATTTGCTTCTTTTACGCTTGCAATCAACGCATCATCCACATCCTGTCCTGCTGCATTTGCAGAAATACACAGACCATCCGGAGCGGCTTTTGCCATTGTTGATTTTGCAATATCTGCCAACGGTCTTGTATCCAGATTACGATCCGACTCCGGATTAATAAAATATAACATTTTCAGATCATCTAAATGTAATGCTGCTTTTCTTCTGAGCAGTTGACTAAAATCATTGTTATAAAGGCCTCCATCTCCTACATAAACCCCACTGAAAGTTCCACGGACAAATTTTGCCTTCACAGCTGCTGCAAGTTCAAGGCACGCCCGACCATCACTGATTGCATCAACACCATACGGCACTTTAATCTCTGATCTGAGATTTCCTATTACATAAGCCATAGCAGCCGGTGTAACCATATCCATATTTCTCTGATAAGGCAAACTAAATTCATTACTGAATATAATTCCATCCACTCCGCCTTCTTGAAGCGCATGCAGATCTGCTCTTGCATGATCAATCACAATGTCCATATCATCTCCATATTTAAACATCGGATCTCCTGGTAATGCATCTAAATGAAGCATCGCAATAATCGGTTTTTTCACTCCAAACATTTCTTCTGTCCACAACATTTTCTTTTCCTCCAGATATGCAAGTTTTTATTTTTTAAAACATTTTCGTTATCTTTATTATACATGTAGACTATTTATTGTCAATATCTTTTTTTATTTTTTCATTAATTATATTGGTGTTTTTTCTTATTTCTTCCATATTTTTTCATCATTTTTTATACCAATTATCTATTTTTCATCTGTTTATATATGTATTTTGTATAGTTTTTTTACTTTTTTCTTGCATTAGCACCCCTCACATGTTATTCTATACTCATCCATTTTATATACATATTCTTATATTTTAATACACTTTGTATTAAATATATTATTATATGTATTGTAAATAAACATTTCACCAAAAAGGAGGGGATATTTATGAAAAATTATCTTGATCGATTTACTGCAAACTCTGTACTCATTCCGTCTACAGAATACTCAACACTGGGCACTTCAAGTGTTCTTTGTTGCAATGCAATTTTACATCAACTTTACCAAACTATTTTTTGTTAAAAAGCGTAATTCTGTTCTCGTATCAGGGGTTACGCTTTTATGATGTAATTTTGACAGCTTATGAAATACAAAGAGATTTTTAGATAAGGAGATTTTTATGGACGCTGTATATGTTGGCTGGCTTTCTATTTTACCGCCTGTAATTGCTATTGTTCTTGCACTATTAACTAAAGAGGTTCTTTTTTCATTAATGGCCGGTGTTTTGTCTGGAGCCATTATTTACACATTCGCAACTGAACTGAACCCAATTGTCGGTCCAGTAGCAACTTCATTTGATATTATTGTTCAAAAAGCAGATATGAATATTATTATTTTTTGTTTTCTTTTGGGAGCACTCGTATATCTTGTAAACGTTTCCGGAGGTGCCAAAGCTTATGGACGTTGGGCTTCCAAAATCATCAAAACCAAACGTTCTTCTCTCATCTTAACCAGTTTTTTAGGATGCCTGATTTTTCTTGACGATTATTTTAATTGTCTTACCGTTGGTACTGTTATGAAACCTGTTACAGACCGTCATCATGTCAGCAGGGCAAAACTTGCTTATATTATTGATGCTACTGCTGCTCCAATCTGCATTATTGCTCCCATTTCCAGTTGGGCCGCTGCTGTTGGAAGTTATCTCAAAAACACAGGGGTTTTTGATTCTGAATTCAAAGCTTTTATCGCTGCTGTTCCATATAACTTCTATGCACTCCTTACACTGCTAATGGTATTTCTGATTGCCTGCTTTTCACTGGATTATGGACCAATGGCAGTATATGAATCACGTGCTCTGAAAGGTGATCTTGGAAAATTGCAGGAAGAAAGTTCTGACACAGATTCTCCCTGTTCAAATGGACATGTCCTTGATATGATACTACCAATTCTAGTTCTCATCATTGTTGCGATTTTCGGAATGCTCTATAATGGCGGCTTCTGGGGTGATGATCCTCAATATCACACATTAACCGCTGCACTGGGAAATTGTGTTGCTGCACAGGCACTCGTCTGGGGAAGTTTTGCAGGTATTATCGCATGCCTTATTCTTTATGTTCCAAGAAAAATTATGACATTTAAAGAATTCATGGAAAATATTACGAAAGGCATGCAGCAAATGGTAACATCTGCATGTATTCTTTTTCTTGCATGGGGTATTGGTGGTATTTGCCGTGATTTACTTAGCACACCTGAATTTGTAAAGACTTTTGTAGAAACAACCGGTATTCCTGGTGCATTACTCCCAGCACTTGTATTTGTTCTGGCAGCATTTTTAAGCTTTGCAACCGGAACTTCCTGGGGGACTTTTGGAATTCTCATACCAATCATTATTCCTGTTGCACAGAGTATCTGCCCTCAATTGCTTCTGGCATCTCTTGCTTCTACTTTAGCAGGAAGTGTATTTGGAGATCACTGCTCCCCTATCTCTGATACAACCATTCTTTCAAGCTGCGGTGCCGGAGTAAATCATCTCACACATGTAACTACACAAATGATTTATGCTCTTACAGTTGCTGTATGCAGCCTGATTGGATATTTAGTCATTGGCTTTACAAATAATCTGCCTCTCGCACTTGGTAGCGCTGCTGCTCTTCTGATTGTATTTGTTATATTCATGCATCATCGTTTTGTCGTGCAACAAACGATTGCATAAATATTCAATTCATCAGCCTTTTCAAAAAAATGAATATGAAAAAGATCCAAAGAATGCAAAAATTATATAATCCTTTCCATTCTCTGGATCTTTTTTATATAAATCTTTTGTATTACATAAAAATTCCTACGATATGATACACCACAAAACTCACAACCCACGCTACAGCAAGCTGGAACAGCACAATTCCTGCCGTAATCTTTCTGCTCTCCACTTCTCTGCGGATGGTGGCGATCGTTGCCGTACATGGCACATATAACAGACAGAATACCATCAATGTATACGCATTCGCTGCACCAAATCCCATAGATGCAAGCATTGCAACAAAGCTGTCCATTCCATGCGCTGTTGTAATGTTCTGAATTCCAAACAGCACACTACAGCTTGACACAACTACTTCCTTTGCCGCAATTCCTGAGATCAATGCCACTACAATCTGCCAGTATCCCAAACCAATCGGGCGGAAAAACGGCACAATCGCCTTTCCAAGAATTGATCCAAAACTGTCTGCAATGTCTGTCACATAACCGTGCGGTCCAAGATTCAAAAGCAGCCACATGATAATAGATGCCATAAAAATAACTGTTCCTGCTTTTGTCAGATAATCTTTCACTTTCTCCCAGACATAAATTCCTATCGTCCTTGCATTCGGTGCCTTATATTCCGGCAGCTCGATCAGCAACGCATGTTCTGCCTTACTTCCGTCAGCTTTAGATAATATAAATGCTGTTATTATCGCTACTGCAATTCCAAGTATATACATCGAATAGCATGCTACCATTGCATGTTTTCCGAAAAACATCGAGGAAAACAAAACATAAATCGGCAGTCTCGCACTGCATGACATAAACGGTGTCACCAGAATCGTTTTTAATCTATCTTTCCGGTTCTCCAGTGCTCTTGATGCCATGATTGCCGGAACCGAACATCCAAATCCAAGAAGCATCGGCAGGAACGCTCTTCCCGAAAGTCCAAGCATTCCCATAATATCATCCATAACGTAGGCAACTCTCGCCATGTATCCACTGTCTTCAAGGAATGCAAGAGCAAGGAACAGAATAAAAATATTCGGTAAAAATGTAAGAATTCCACCCACTCCGGAAATAATTCCATCCACTACAAGGGATTCCAGTAACGGTGAACTTCCTGCAGCCTCAAACCACTGGCTTACCAGACCGGTAAATACTTCCAATCCAGTCTCAAAATCCCCTTTCAGCCAGTCTCCCACTGTAAATGTCAGGAAAAATACAAGTGCCATAATCAGCAGAAACATCGGAAGTCCTGTCCACCGGCTGGTCAGCACCCGGTCAATCCGCTCTGTCCGTTCTTCTTTCTGGCTTTTATTTACCAGAACTTCTTCGATTACTTCTTCTATAAAATCGTACTTTTCATTAATAATATCTTTTTCATAACTTCGATCTACAATTTCAGATACATCAACCTGACATTCTCTCATTACTTCTTCATCCTGTTCCAACAGTTTGATCGCATGCCATCTCAGGTTCGTCAGCTCTGGTCTGTTCTTTCTCAGCAGTTCACTGATCTGATCGATCTTATCCTCCATCTGATCATCATATACCATCGCATATTCGTTGTGATGATTGTGCTGATGATGCGTCTGGTTTGAATGGTGATGGATAAACGGTCCTGGTTTGGAATATTCTTTGTGATGCGCCACTGCATGCATCAGAACTTCCAGTCCGGACCGCTTTCTTGCAGATACCGGAATTGCCGGAATACCAAGCATCTCCGGGAGTCTGTGCAGGTCAATCTCCATGCCTCTCTCTTCCACCACATCCATCATATTCAGTGCAAGAACTACCGGTTTGCCAAGTTCTATCAACTGCAGTGTCAGATATAGATTACGCTCCAGACTGGATGCATCGACCACGTCTACAATTACATCCACCTCCTCGCTCATAATGCATTCTCTGGACACTTTTTCTTCCATCGTATAAGAAGTCAGACTGTAAATTCCCGGAAGATCGATCAGCTTGAATTCTTTTCCCTTATAAAACGTCCTTCCTTCTTTCTTCTCAACAGTAACTCCCGGCCAGTTCGCCACCATCAGATTGGCTCCGGTATATGCATTGAATAAGGTTGTCTTTCCACAGTTCGGATTTCCTATAAATCCCACATTGATGATCTCGTTCTGTCCGCTCATGCTGCTCCACCTTCTTTCACAAAGATGTTGTCAGCAATCCTTTTGCCAAATGCAAACCGGGTTCCTCTGAACCGAACTGTCATTGCACCCTTTCTGTCATTATTAAGAACTGTGATTTTAGATCCTTCTGTTAATCCAAGTGCTTCCAGCCTTCGCTCCAGATTCAGTTCAATATCAATCTGCTCTATAATATAGATATTGTTTGCCTTTCCCTCTTTCAGCCTCATTTCTTCTGCCTCTTTTCTCATTTGTACATATTTCAAATATTCTAAATGATAATTTTTCTCTTTAAGAATTATACCTATTTCAAAAGCAGATGTCAATCTTCATAACTCGTTCTCCCCATAGGAATCACACATAAAAAGACCAGAATTTCTTCTGGTCTTTTTGAACATTTTAAATATTCTTTTAATAATCAAACTGACGATAATATCTGCGAATAGAAAGAGGATGTCTCAGGAACAGTTCCATATACGCATCCACACGATTGTTTACCCCATGCATAACAAGGTGTGAAATTGTTCCTCTAAATTCAGGACTGATGCCTTTTAATTCATGCTCTTTGGTATCTATAATTGTATAATTTGCATTAACACGTGGGAGGAATCTTGCTACACGTTCTGCAAGTGGACGCTGTTCATCTTCTCCCATAAATAAAGTTACCGGGGTGTCCGCAACAATAATTTCCTGCATTCCATGGAAAAATTCCTGGCAACTGATAGATTTTGTACGAATCCACATCTGCTCTTCCCAATAGCACATAGCATAAGAATAAGTTGCCCCATACTGATTTCCTGAACCAATAAAATAATGAGGAAGATCCTTATGATCTTTTAAAAATTCCACTTTATTTTTTGCATACTCATAAGCCCATTCATCCGAATCTTTTTCTACCTGAACTAATGCATCTGCAAGATATGTTTCCATTTCTTTATTATAGCGATCATATTCGGCAAACTCACCATTCTTATACATCAGATAATTTGCTACCATATAAAATTTTAACTGCTCATTCATCGGATATAAAATCAAATAATCCTGTTTATCCGGCTGTGTAAGGACAGTATTTGGAGTATCAATAAAAGCAAATACTCTTGCACCAATTTCATGGACACGATCAACCAACTGTACCATTTCTTTTGTATTTCCTGAGACAGAAGAATAAATAACAACAGATTTATCTGTGAATTTTTTATTTCCTGTTGTAAGAAATTCTGCTGCATTTTCAACATATACCGGAAGTTTTGAACGTCCACGCATATAAACTTCTACCTGCATGCTTGAAGCATATGTGCCTCCAATACCAATAAAGTAAATTCCATCAAATCCCTCTTCCCAAATCTGATCAATTACAGCTTCAATCTGAGGTCTTAAAGCGAGTGCTCCATTCACACTGTCAATCTGTGCCTGTTCATTAAAATTGCGAAGGCATGCACCTTCTGTTTCTTTCCATGCTTTTGCTGTATATTTCATAATTATAATCTCCTTTTCTAAGAAAAATGAACACTAAAAATACATTTATCACCACGCACGTAATTGTGATTAAACTCCACCACTCTGCCCTTTGTATCATGTGTAACACTTTGAAACAACATACAGGCTGTTCCCGGCTCAATCCCAAGGACTTTGGAATCTCTCATATTCGGACGGACCAAATCTAAAGTCTGCTCTGCACTCATCAGCTCAATTCCATACATTCCATATATTTCATATACAGAAAAAACAGATAAATCCATTCCTTCAATCTTAGGGATTAAATAATGTGGTATGTAAATTTCTTCCAGAGAAACTGGTTCCTCGTTAGCACAACACACCCGTTTAATGTAAAAGATCGGATCCTTTGGATCTATTCCAAACATACTTCCATATTTGTTTCCTGCCTCTCGCATATATCTTGACAATATTTTGCGTGACGGAACAATATTCCTGTCCTGCATTGTCTGCGTAAATCCTTCCAGCTGCTCCATGTTCCTTTCAATTTTTTCCCCAAGAACATAAATTTCTTTATTAGAAATTCGTTTCAACAAGCCTTCTTTTACCAGCGCATCAATTGCAGTCTGTACTGTTTGCTTCTGAACTCCAAATGTTTCTGCCATTTCTGTATCTGACGGAACTTTCATCCCCGGATAGAAATTACCTTCTTCTATTTCTGTTCTTATGAATTCTCCCACTTGTTGGGCAATAATCTTTTTACAGATTTCTTCCATGCCGTGGCTCCTTTATCCTATCTTTTAATTACCATGCTCCAAAATATTTTAAAGTTTCCGTTGCATTAGATGCTCCCAATTTCATGGCATTCTCAATCGACTTTCCATCTATAATTCCTTTTAAAAATCCTGCGATATAGCTGTCTCCGGCTCCCATACTATCAACAAGTTTCTCACATGGGACAATGCCAAATTTATGGAATATATTTCCATCATAGCACATGCTGCCTTCTTCGCCCATCATACAAATGACAAGTTTCGGACCTTTCGTCTGAATTTCTTTCATTTTATTTCTTATCTCTGCGCAATCTCCTTCATCTGTAGAAAAAAACAGGTAGTCTGTATAAGGGATTGCTGTTTTGCATTCCTCTGCTTCCGGATCAGTTGCGCAATCAAACGCTGTAGTAATTCCTCTTTCTTTCATCTCTTTAAACTGACCTTCTACTTTTCCCCATACATCACAGATTACTACATCAAATTTCTGAATAAACTCAAGATCCTCTTCTGTCAGTATATAATTTTCTAATACACCTTCATCATAATCTCCAAATACTCTTTCTCCATTAATCAGTTCAACCTGTGATATAGCTGTCTTTCCTTCTTCCACACGTAAATGTGAAATATCAACACCTTTACTCTTAATTGCATGAATCATAATTTCACCATAGGAATCGTTTCCTACCGGTCCGACATAAGCTGCTTCACCTCCAAGACGGACTGTATATACTGCCATATTTACCGGTCCTCCTCCTGGAAATGCTTTACCATTATCTATGTTATTGTAATAATCAATGCAATTACTTCCAACTGCAGCTAATTTCATAATGTATTTTCCTCTGTTCTAAATTTATTTTTTCAGAATATTTGTATACTGAATCTGATCTGGTCGTGCTGTAATTTTGAAAAATTCTGTCACATTTCCATCCTGATCTCTCACAATTCCTGACTGATGATATAAAAACTGTTCAATATTTACTTTCAGAAGTCTGCTTTCTTCTTCTGTAGCATATATAATTCCTATTTTTTCTTCGCCGCCCTTGATTTGAATTCCATATTCACCAAGGACTTCATAAAATGATTTCTCTGCAAAATTATTATTTTCAATGCCTTCGCATCTTGAATAATCAACATAACTGTCTTCAATCATTAATGGATTATTATTTCTGACTCTCAGGCGGCGCAAATGAAAAACTCTGTTTTCTTTCGGAATCCCCAGTTTACCTGAAATATATTCGTTGCTTTGCTCAATTCGTGCATACAGTACTTCTGTCCAAAGAAAATATCCTGTCTTTTTCATCGCCTGAGTAGTTGACTGTACGCCCTGTATATCTCTCACCAGTCTTGGTGGTGCCACATAAGTTCCAGATCCCTTTTCGCTATATAATATTCTTTCTTCTATTAATTGCTGAATAGCTGTATGTAGAGTTGAACGATTCATTCCCCACATTTCACAAAATTCTCTCTCACTTGGAAGTTTTGTATGAGGCTTTAACTGCTGTTTCTGTATATACCATTCTATCTGTTCTTTCGCCATATCCTGTGGGCGAATCTTTTTCATCTTATTCATACAACGATCCTCTGTCTTTGCTATATTTAAGCTTCAGAATTATTTGTCTTTTTATTCTTTTTGTCCCAGTAATAAAATACCGGAAGTCCTGTCGCTACTGCAATAAATGCACACAGTAAACTCTGCATCGGTGCATAAGTGAGCTGTCCCCAGATTAATGTACCTGTCATAAAGATTGCAATAATTGGCATAATTGCACCTCCCGGACACTTATATGCAGGATCATAACCATTTTCCTTTCCCTTTTTCCGAAGTGGAAAAATTGTAAGGAATGTAAGCAGGTTTTTCAGTAAAGCTACCATCGTAAAATATCCAAGAAGTCCAGATAAATTTGTAGCAAAAATCAAAACAATTGCCACAGCACACTGTACAATGATTGAAAAATACGGTGTCTCATATTTCGGATGGACTTTTGCAAAAGATTTAAAAAACAAATTGTCTTTCGCCATAGCATATTCTATACGTGGCTGATACATAATGCAAGAGGATAAGGATCCGATTACTACAATAATTGCCATAATAGCTACTATCGTACCTGCATAGCTTCCAATTCCCGGCAATTTTGATGCAAGCAGCGCAATCGGAGCATCTGATCCTGCCAGTTCATCAATCGAGAGCATACCTGATGCTACAAATGTAAGTCCCGCATAAAGTACCAGTACCACAACTGCTGTAAGGATCAATCCTAACGGAAGATTCTTTCTCGGATTTTTAATTTCTCCGGACATATAACAAGCAGCTGCCATTCCATCATATGACCAGGTAGTTGCTCCAATACCGGCAATCAGAGCTGTGATTCCTCCGGCAGCAAATCCTGTTAAAGGTTTAGCAGACAAAAGCATATCTCCCTGAAGATGGAACAGGCCAATGCCTATAACAAGCGCAAAGGGTAAAATCTTAAGTGCTGTAATAATTGTCTGGAATGCTCCACCGCCTTCAACTGAACGTAAATGCATAAACATGAAGATCAATACAAATCCGACAGCAATCAATTTCAAAATCAATCCATGAATTGGAATAAAAAACGCAAGATAATTCACAATTGCAAGAGCCATGATTGAAATTGACGGTGGATCTGTAGCCCAGAAGCTGATCCATCCACACAAAAATGCAAGTGGTCTTGATCCTGCTTCTTTAAAATATACATACTGCCCACCATCTTCCGGATAAGCTGAAGCTAATTCAGCATATACAAAGTTCGCAGGTATCTGAAACAAACCTCCAATAATGAAAGCCAATACCAGAAACAAGCTGCTTCCGGCAGCATTAGCCACCTCTGATAAAGATGAAAAAATACCTGATCCCACTGTAGTACCTACACCAAGCGCAATGACGGCTCCAAGTCCTAACTTTCGGCCAAGTTCATTTTTGTTTTCAGACATGAAAACTCTCCTTCCTTAAGTACATTTTTAAAGAACTGTGCATGTTCTTTCTTTATTCTCTGGTAAAAAATCTTCGATCCTTTTAATTGTAATCTGCAGTTCCGATCCTGACATTACAATTTCTTATACTTTTTCGACGTTCTGGCCCGAACCATCAAATCACAGTACATGTAACATTCTGTTCTTCATTTGTCTCTGTGTTTTGATATTAAAAAGTATATACATCTTTATCTCTTTTTTCTATTCACAAAAAAAACAAAATCCTTTTATAAAAAATGTTTAATACTCCAAAACTATTTTATTATTATTTTTGTTTTTATACCAATTTCGTTATTTTATCAATTTATTAATCTTGTATTTATTCATTTATTATCTATTTATTCTATATTGGTTCTATTTTATTTTTTTATTTTTTCCTCTTTCATCAATTGCACTCATTCCAGCATTCAAATTTCAGTAATCCATCCTATTGTTCCTCTCCCTTCTTATATGGTATTTTATAAGTGCTTCATATAAACAATGTGCAATGTTTTATGAGGTTCTTTGATCCTATGAATGATTGGACGGTTGTGTTTCCGATACTTTCACAACTGTCCGATTATCCTGATTTTTGACTGTAATTATTTCAGTCAGAGTCCAGTTCTTTCTTATACAATCAAATTTAAGTCCAAAACAAGAAACTTATCCAGGAGGCGTAATAAAATGTCTAATTATGCAGATTATATTTTAAAATCAAATTGCATTTTCACTGCAACCAGTGAATCCCCCATCTCAGGCTACATTGCTATAAAAAATGACAGAATTCTTTCCATTGGAAACGATTCTATTCCTTCAGAAATCATGAATGAAAAAACTGAAATTTTCAATCTTGGAGATTGTACAATTACACCGGGATTTTCTGATGTACACTGTTTTTTTACAGGTTATTCTGTTGGATTTGTCGGAATTGATCTTACAAAGTCTGTTTCAGCAGAAGACGTACTTACTTCACTAAAAGACTATGAAAAAACTCTTGCAGATAAAAAATCAATTCTCGGACATGGATTAAATCCGAAACTAATATCTTCCTGCGATTCTTCTCTTTTAGATCAGGAATTTCCGGACAGAGCAGTCCTTTTGTTCGCTGAAGGTTGCGAAAGCTGCTGGATGAACCAAAATGCAATTGACAAATACCAATTCACTCCAGATAAATGCTATCCAGAAAGTTATGTACATTTTTTACAGGAACTACTTTCTGATAAAGATTTCATAATTCCAGAATTTAAGCGATATATGAAAATGATGAATAGCAAAGGGGTTACTTCCGTAAAAGAAATGGGATTTGACCATTTTTATGGATTCACAGATATTTTAGCAGATCTTGAAGAAAATAATGAATTGACTCTTCGTGTAAGCTTTATGAGCCAGCCGGTTGCAGAACCTCTGAATCTGGAATATGGGAAAGCAATGCGAGACAAATTCAAAGGAGAATTTGTTCACTTCTCCGGTTACAATCAAATGACCGACGGTTCTGTCAGTGAATTATGTGCAGATTTAAAACGCCCTTACCTTTGTTCGAACACTACCTGTGCACAGAAAATAAACTGGCAGCTTTTAGGGGATGACGCTCGTGCTGCTGATAAAGAAGGATTCCGTTTCTCTTTGCATGCACAGGGGGATGCTGCCATTGAAAAAGTTTTAGATATTTATGAAACCTGCCAGAAACAGGAAAATGGAAAACTTGTAAATCGTCACAGCATTACTGATCTGGAATTCAGTGACCCAGAAGATCTTGAACACATGGGAAATTTAGGAGTAATTGCCGAAATCTATCCGCAAATTCAATCCATTGCAAACAAAGCGGATAAACTGACAATGATTAACGAAAAAATTGGAATGGAAAGAGGACAGTATTATTGGAATAGAAGAAAAATGGCCGACAGTCATGTATGTATCAGCTGTGGAACAGATCTTCCTCTTCTTATTGACGATATTCCACAGTCTATTTATCACGCCGTAGGTGGTTATTTCCCTGAAGGTGGCGAACCATTTAATAAGCAAAATATGCTGACAATCTCTGAACTTTT
>OLNW01002073.1_pt1 | contig 18093 bp, 26 predicted proteins | sample 1672121 | NCBI WGS metagenome assembly OLNW01 (sample SAMEA3136648, study PRJEB25190) | human gut metagenome
ATGGTTTCCAACAAACTGTCGAGATAATTGTACTAACTTACAATATCAGCTACATACAGAGATATGGATTCAGCTTCTTCAACTAGCACCACGCGTATTTAAAAAAGCACGAATATGTGTAAGTGCCATAATTACTTAAGACCATAGAATTGACTGATCAGAAAGGCTTTAATTTATAAGAATAATAGAGTTCTCTGGATTTTATAAAAAAGATAAAATTTTAGCTTTTTGGTGCGTTAGCAAGGGAATTAATTAAGCTTATATTTTTTTAGAAAAGGTTTTTTAAAAGGTTACTAACATGAAAATATGTTTTTTTGTAGGAGACATTAGCAAAACTGGTGGAACTGAGAGAGTAACTTTATTAATCGCAAATGAATTGTCCAAAAAGCATGAAGTTAGTATTTTGAGTTTTCAAAATGGAGATAAAACAAATTTTGAAGCTAGTTCAAACATAACTTTGAGTTCATTACACATGGAAAACGCTAAAGCTTTTTGGAAGAGGAAAATACTTCCGTACACCAGACTTCTGCGTTACTTAACCAGAGAAAAAATTGATATTTTAATAAATGTAGACGTGATTTTATGTTTATACTCCTTACCAATAAAAGCGCTTGTGAATACAAAAATGGTTGCATGGGAACATTTTAATTTTCGCAATAGCAATGGTGTGAATAATAGATCTAGAGCAAGGAAGCTTGCTGCTAATATGGCTGATCAAATCGTCGTTCTTACTAAAGAGGATTTAGAAGAGTACCAAAAGAATCTAAAGATAAAACACAAAGTTGATTATATTTACAATCCAACCATTCAACCGGAAACTCTTCCAAAGAATGTAGAACGAAAAAATATAGTTATTGCTAGCGGAAGACTTGCACCTCAAAAAAACTTTACAGAGTTACTTAAAATTTGGTCCTTGATTGAAAAGAATAATCCTAGTTGGAATTTAGTAATTTGTGGATCTGGAGAAGAAGAAATAAAGCTAAAAAAAATAGCCAAAGAAAAGAAATTAAAAAATGTGGTATTTGCTGGATTCGTTCAAAATGTAGAAGAATATTATCAGCAAGCCAAAATTATGGTTATGACTTCACGATTTGAAGGCTTTCCGATGGTTTTGCTAGAAGGACAAAATGCTGGACTTCCCATAGTAGCTTATGATTGTTTTACTGGTCCTAAGGAAATAGTTATCGATGGGAAGGATGGATATCTTATTGAACTGGGGAATAAAGCTAAATTTGCAAGTAGCCTAGAGAAACTAATGATAAATGAAGAGTTACGAGAAAAGTTTTCCTTGCAGGCCATGGAAGACGCAAAAAGATTTAATATCAAAGAAATTGCAAAGCGTTGGGAGGATGTTGTCTTATCATCACTAGTTTTGCGGAGTGAATAGCTAAATGATTGAGTCAAAAGAAGAATTAATTGAATACTTGAAGTGTGATCAATATGCTCTATATCGTGATCAGAAAAAGAGGCCATCCTTCGGAACAGATGAAATTTGGCGGTTCGAAATAGCTCTTAGGCACACGGAATATTATTTTCAAAGTGGCAATAAATTATTGTATTTGTTTTGGAAAGCTAGATATCATAGGCTTTCAGTAAAACTAGGTTTTTCTATTCCACTTAATGTATTTGGAAAAGGCCTGAGTATTGCCCATTATGGTTCTATCGTTGTAAATTCAAATGCACGAATCGGTGAATTTTGTAGGATTCAAGAAAATGTGACAATAGGAGCTACAGGTGGGAGTAGTAAGGCTCCTGTACTAGGAAATAGGGTATTTATTGGAAGTGGTGCTAGACTGTTGGGTGACATTACGATAGGCGATGATTGTGCTATTGGTGCCAATGCAGTTGTAACCAAAAATTTCTCTGAGAAAGGAAAGACTATTGCGGGAGTACCAGCTAGAATCATAAGTAATAAAGGGTCCAGTTCGTTTATAAGACGAGATTGATGTAACGTAAGCACCTAATAGCAGACTATATTAATTGCGTAAGCGCCCAATAACAGAGTATATTAAAATCCCATCCTAGCAATGTTAAGATGGGATTAATCAGTTTATGGGACTTTACTTACAGTGGAGTTGAACATTTTCAGCACATGGTAAATAGGCTTCCAGACGCTGATTGTCTAATAATGACAGCTAATTGGGCAGCTTATCTAGAAGATAATTGATGTATTTGAATTGATCCAAGCCATTTTGTTTGGCAGTTTCGAGTGTGCTCATAATGATTGCCATGGATGTGGTGCCTGTACCGCTCCGTGAAAAGAGCCAGTTCTTGCGTCCAATGAAAATCTCTTTGACTGCTTGTTCTGCTCTGTTGTTGGACAAGTTCAAGGCGACCATCTTTTATAACGTTCATGAACTTGTCCATGTGCTTTATGCAATACTGGAAGGCTGTTCCCAGCTTGCAGGAAGGCAATACGGAGATTGATTTCTTGGAGCACCAGTCGGAAAACTTCTCTAGCAGAGGCTTTAATTCGGACTAACGCTTTTCGTATCTCTCTTCAACGGAAAGGTCTCCCCAGGCGCGCTCAAGGCTAAACATTTGGTCACAGTAATGGATCCCTTGGTTAGCCACCGAAGTCGCGTCGGATTCTCTAGCCTTGTCTTTAGGCAAGGAATCGTAGAATTTCCGTCTTGCATGAGCCATCCCCCCAACAAGTGTCACATCCTGTTGGCTTAATCTTAAATAGCCAGAATATTGATCACAATGAAGGTATCCGCTGAAGCCTGTGAGGAAATCCCACGCTTCGGTGCCCTTTCGTGATCCATGGTGATACAGAACAATCGGCTTCTCGGCATGCTTGCCTGACAAGAAAGTCCAGACATAGTCTTTGGCTCTCTCGCTGTCTAAGACTCGATATGGCGTCTCATCTGCGTGAATGACATCCAGTTATCCAAGTTTTAGCAGCTCTTTTCTCAAGAGCTCGTAAAGGCCGGAGAGGTAGTACTCGCAGACTTTGATATGCCAATTCGAAACCGTCTTGTGATCAAGCGGAAGACCTAAGCGTCGTAAGTCTTTCTCTTGCCGGTAGGCAGGAACCTTGAGAACGTACTTCTGATAGCTAGTATTTGAGATCAAAGAAGCTGAGCCAAGACTGTTGGTCAATGGAGCCTTTGGGTATAGGTGCTTTGATAATCTTGTCAGCCGGTGCCTCATTACTGCAGTGCTGGCACTTGTAAGAGTGTTGGGTATGATCGATTCGCTTAACCTGGGCTGGAATGTACAGTAGCTCTTGTCTAGCACAGAAGCTGCCAATTTCTTTCAGCTCGTGCTGGCAGTCTGGACAGGTAAGATCATTCAAGCGATGATGAACCTGCTCACCTGGCAGAGAATCTAAGATGTCTTGCTTTTTGCCGACTTGCTTGCGTCTCTTATAGGTAATAGTTTCGGTAATGCGAGGGCAAGTCCTCGTCATCTTGGGAGGTTTTGTCTTCTTCAAAAAGGCTCAGCTGATCTGGATTGACAGCCTTCTTTTCGAAAGACTTGCCGTAAAGCTTCTGAGTAAAATAAGCAACTTGTTCAGTAAGAAGGGCAACCTGCTTGAGCAATTCTTCGTTATTTGCTTTGATCATTTCGTTGTTTGCTCTGGGCGTTTCGATTAAAGCTGAAGTTTCTGTTTCGGTCATGGCTGTTGTCCCCTCCTTGATTCATAATCATAAGAATACCAGAAAAGCTCGTGAAATCAATACAATTCACGAGCTCTTGCGGTATTAATTTTAGGATCAATAGCAAAGACTTGCATCAAGCGCATGACTTGCTCATCGGACAACTCTTGAACTTCGTCTTCATTGTTCGGCCAGGCCAGCTTCCCGTTCTCAAAGCGTTTATAGAGCAGCCAGAATCCCTAGCCGTCCCAATAAAGTGCTTTAAAACGATCTCTTCGACTACCGCAGAAGAGAAAGGATCAAGATTGAAGCTCTTCTTAACTATATAAGCAACCGAATCGATTCCCCGGCGCATGTCGGTCTTACCGCAAACAATGAACACTCGACCTAATTCAGCCAGATTAATCATAGCTCAAGAACCTATCCACGACCTCGATCATGAGCTCGTTAGTAGCATCACTGTAAAATGACAGCTCAACCCCATTGGAGGACTTCAGCTTAAGGATAAGTCTGTCCTTTGGAAGCTTATTCCTAGGCCTGATTCTGTCCTTCGGTAACTCGAGCGGTACGATTGGATGTTCAGTCATAATATCGTGTTCCTCCGTATTCAATTGTTAAGAACAGCATATGACTATTGACCGGCGGGTAATAGATACCGTGCTATTGGGCGCTTACAATATAAAATGTTACTATTATGGCTCCTACTCACCTTATAAAATAATAATAACGCCTAATACGATAAAGCCTCGCACTAATATAGAGTGCGAGGCTTTGTTCGTGTTATTTTTTATTAGTCTCTTCTAAAGATATCTCTGGTGTAAACCTTGTCTTTTACATCATCCAGGATTGGGTTGTAGCGGTTAGCGATAACGGCATCACTTTGTTGTTTAAACTTATCAATATCGTTTACTACCTTGCTGCCGAAGAACGTTGCACCGTCTTCCAAAGTTGGTTCGTAAATGATAACCTCAGCGCCTTTGGCCTTGATTCTCTTCATAACGCCTTGAATGGAGCTTTGACGGAAGTTGTCAGAGTTACTCTTCATGGTCAAACGATATACACCAACAGTGACATGTTTTTCGTCTTGTGGGTCATAACTGTTGTCGTCAGAGTAGGAGTAGTAGCCAGCCTTCTTTAATACTTGGTCTGCGATAAAGTCTTTTCTAGTTGCGTTAGAATCAACGATTGCTTGAATCAAGTTTTCAGGAACATCCTGGTAGTTAGCTAGCAATTGCTTGGTGTCCTTTGGAAGGCAGTAACCACCATAACCGAAGGATGGGTTATTGTAGTGTGAACCGATACGTGGGTCCAGGCAAACACCGTCAATGATTTCTTGAGTGCTTAATCCCTTTGATTCTGCGTAGGTGTCAAGTTCATTAAAGTAGGAGACACGAAGTGCCAGGTAAGTGTTCGCAAACAGCTTAACAGCTTCTGCTTCGGTGAAGCCCATAAACAGAGTGTCGATGTTTTCTTTAAGAGCGCCTTCTTGCAGAAGAGCGGCAAACTTTTTAGATGCTTCAACAATGCGTGGATCATTTTTATCAGTAGAAACGATAATTCTGCTCGGGTACAGGTTATCATAAAGGGCCTTGGATTCACGCAAGAATTCAGGACTGAAGATGATGTTCTTGGTGTTGAACTTTTCACGGATTGAGGCAGTGTAGCCAACAGGAATGGTTGACTTGATAACCATGATTGCATTTGGATTTACAGAAAGAACAAGCTTGATAACGGCTTCTACGGCGCTAGTATCGAAGTAGTTCTTTTCACTGTTGTAGTTGGTTGGAGTAGCGATAATGACGTAGTCAGCATTTTTGTATGCTGCTTCACCATCAGTAGTTGCCACAAGGTCTAAGTCTTTTTTAGCCAAATACTTTTCGATGTAGTCATCTTGAATTGGAGACTTGCGATTGTTGATCAAGTCTACTTTTTCTTGAACGATGTCAACAGCCTTAACATGGTTGTGCTGTGCGAGCAGAACAGCCAATGACAGGCCAACGTAGCCTGTACCAGCGACAGCGATGTTCAGTGGAGAAACTGGCGCGAATTGGTTGTTTTTGTTGTCATCGATAAATAATTCAGTAATGTCAAAGTTAAGGGCTTCACCCAGGGCTTCAAGCTGTGGAATGGAAGGAATAAAGTCTCCTGACTCAATGCGGCTTAAAGTTGCCCGGTTGATGTTTGTTTGGTCAGCCAATTGCTGTTGAGTCAAGTCCTTTTTCTTGCGGCCATTGATTACTGCGGATGCTAATTTGTTTGTCGAAATCTTTTTCATTTTCTCTCCTTTTGTTATTATGAGCAACAATCTAATTGGATAGTTTGTACTAGAATAGCTATATTATAGCATTTGTGTGAGCGCTAGGCGAAGAAATATATCACTAATGTTATTTTGAACAACATTTATGATGGGAGAAGTCGAATAAATAGGCAGAGAACGAGAAAATTGTGGTATTAGATGCTATGCATTAATTTGTAATTCATTTTTTACTTGTGTGTGTTCAAAATGTGCTTTACAATGTTAACTTGGAGGCTTAGCGCCGTTTTCATATTTACATCCCTTTTTAGTCATCAGCGCTTGCAAAACCTATATAGCCTGGTGGCTTTTTTGTTTGGCCTTCGAACCTATTACTATGATAATAAGAGAGCAAATAGTTTATGAGCTAAAGATAGTCAAGCGCAAAAAGCAATATGATGATCATTAGGAGGAAAAATTTGGATGAATTTTGTTGATAAACAAATGATAATCAATTTCTTTACAGATAATGCCTGTGTCGAGAGTGGCTATGTACTAGATTTTAACCGCTTGTCTTTTTCGCAATTTAGTATTAGAGCACTTGGAAAGAATATTTTGATGGATGACCTATCTGTAGGTAAATCTCTTAAAAAATTCATTAACGGTGCCTCATCTCATGATATTTTGAAATTTACATATTATTTGATGGAACACTTTAATAAAGTCTTTATCGATAGAGACAACTACCTTGATGGTTCTCCAAATACTAAGAGTCAATATGAGTATATTCAAAGACTCTTGGATAGCAGTGTCAATAGCAAATCTGATGTTGAAAGAATTAAACAGATGCTTAAATACGGTCAATTGTTGAAGAAAAAGATTCATGAGACCCATACTAATTCTGATTCTTTGTTCGATTTAATGGAGCAGGTGTTTGAAATCTATTCATCGGATATTCCTAAGTTAGGAGACCCATATAATCAATTAAGGGAAAACTCTAGTCTTTGTGTGAGAAGCGCTAAGACGATGGCAGCCCTTCTGTTTGATTACTGTCAAAAGCGTTCCTCTATGATAAATCTGTGGGAAGATGATCAACCTGATGATGTTGTTTTTGTTGATATCGAAAGGCGCTATATTGATGAACTTCTACAGGCAAAGTATGTTATTTGGATTTCTATGGCTTGGTTTACGTCTGAAAAAATCTATGATCTCGTCTTACAAAAGCAACGAGATGGTGTAGCCGTTGAGTTGATACTGGATGATAATGAACAGAATCACAAGTTAAACTTTAATCAAGATTTTCAAGTTCACTGGGTAAATATGAGTTCAAATTTCAAAAATATCATGCATACGAAATTTTGTATCATTGACCTTTCTAAAGTTATGGAGGGAAGTTATAATTTGACAAATGCAGCAAACTATAATAAAGAAACACTAAACATCTTTACCGGTAAAAATATGGTAAGTATGTACGCTGATGAATTTGTAACCTTAAAGAAAAAAGCTTCATCTTGAGTCTATTATATGTATCGCACATGATGTTTTGTGCATAGCTAGACTGGAAGCTGATCTGGATCGAATGGAAGCCGAGATGGACAAGATAAAAGGCAGAGAATACAAGCTTCCAAAGCGATACGAGCACTACTTCAAGCTCACCTACCACAAAGACAAGCTCTATGGCTACGAGGAACGGGAAGATGTCATTGAACGTGAGCTACAGCTGTGCGGCTATTTCTCAGAGAAGCTGTTTGACAGTGATAAGACCTTTTTTGGCAATCGCTCATTCAGAGTCGCAAGCAGTCAGGCAACTGAGGCCAAAGTTCATCGCTTTGATAATTCGGGCAAGAATCTACACGCTTTTGAGAAAGCGCAAAGCCGAAATGCCGGGCAAGCCTAACTATCTGAGCGTACCTTCGGCACTGAAAGAGCTCGAAAAGATTGAGCTGGTACGACAGCCAAACGGCAACTATAAGCTCGATCACGCAGTCACAGCTACCCAGAAGGTGATATTGGGTGCCTTTGGGTTAGACGAAGAATGGATCAAGACACAGGCAAGCCTGATTGGAAAAGACATTCAGAACGACGCAATGCCGGAAGAACAGAAAGACGATGATGAAGATGCCGAGAACGAAGAATATTAAGACAATTGAAGCCGAGATTTCCCAAACAGAAGAACAACTCCGGCGCCTTAAAGAGCGCTGCGATAAAGCGTCGCAGAAGCTAGATGCTCTCTATGAGCTCAAGAAACACCGAGAGCAGGAGGAATTACTAAAAGCTATTGATAAAAGTACCCGAACTAAAGCTGAGATCCTCGCATTTTTGGAAAGTCATGCATAAAAGAAATACGGCTGGCAGAAAATCTGTCAGCCGTATGGCTTGAGTTGTAAAATACTGGGAAATTAGCAATAATATGGGTATCACGAAAAAGAACCGGGTTCACATCTGATGTGCAAGAAATGGTACCAGCTGATTACTTGTGCCGAACCGGTAAGGGCGCTTAATAGGCGCTCTTTTTTTATGCACTTTTTCTTTCTACAAGGAGTTTTTTTCTCTTTACATGCGTGCTATAGTGTAAAGTCTGAGTGTCTAAGTGGAAGCTTCGGCACTTAGCTGTTTAATCGTGTGCTTTTTGATGAGGAATAGATGAGGATATTTATGGCTGTATTATGGCCCATATTGCTGGTAGTATCTGCTGCTATGACAACGATCAGCTATCGTAAGAAAAAAACTGGTAAGGCTGATAAAGATTACTATTCAGTTAGAGGGTGGGGCTGCCTTGCCTTTATGTCTTTGCTAGGCGTTATGATGAGCTATCTGCCGTTAGGAATTTCAAGTGTAGGGGGATGCCTCTTTATTGCCGCTTTTGTTCTGATGTATTTTGCCTACAGTAAAAAAGAACACAAGTTAAAGGTACAAAAGGCAACCGCCTGGCTCTTGCTGGCCCTTTCTTTTGTGACTGTCGGTGTTGGCAGTGTAGCCGCGGAAGAATACAGTCCGCGGACTAAAGTCGTGGTTAAGTATACTGGCGCTAAGGAATACCAACAGGTAAAAGAAAAGAACGCTGCGCTGATTTCTGCCAAAAAGGCCGCCTTGTTGGCCTACGCGCCTTTGGCTAAGAAGGTTAAGAAGCTGGAAGCCCAGGAAAAGGCAGAAAAAGAAGCAGCCGCAAAGGCCAAGCGGGAACAGGAAAAGCAGGCAGCTGAAGCTGAAAAGGAGGCTGAAGCTGCCCGTAAAGCCGCGGAAAAGCAAGCCGCTGCCGCATCTAGTGCCAGTGATTCAAACACTGATGACTCAGCTGATACTTCAAGTAACCAGCGCGGTGATATGAACACGGCTGACTCTCAGAAAATCGTTGGTAATGTCAACTCAAAAATTTATCATGTCCCTGGCCAGGCCGGCTACCCTATGAATTCGTCAAACGCCGTCTACTTTAACAGTGAAGAAGAAGCGCAGAGAGCAGGTTACCGGAGGGCTAAGAGATAATGAAAAAGAAAAGAATGATTTTTGCTGCTGGCGCGGTTGCTCTGCTTTTTGCCGTGACTTCTACCAAGCCGGTTGATTCCCAGAATTATCCAAAGATTACCGTTAAGACCAAGCGGGTCAATAGGTATAAAGATAAAATCGAAGACTACGAGTCCGATAATCTCACTTTAGAAGCTGAGACTGATCTTATTAAGGATAAGACTGAGGAAGCTAAGGAAAAGCTGGCCAAAAAGCCGGGTAGTAAGACCAGCCAGACTGCGTCCAAGAAAGAAACGGCTTCTGCTAAGTCAAAGCAAACTGATCTGGCATCCTTGACATATAGTGGGCAACTGTCTACTGAAGTAAATAATAACCAACCGGACTTCAGCCAAAGTGACCTGACAACCAGCCGTGGTGCTTGGCAGACCTACGGCAATCTGGACAGCTTGAACCGGGCTACTACGGCCAATGCAATGCTGAATCAGTCCTTGATGCCAACTGCTAAAAGAGAACCTTTGCACTGGGATCCAACTGGCTGGCACAACAAGCGGATTTCCAGCGGCTGGCTCTATAACCGGAGTCACTTGATCGGCTACCAGTTGACTGGACAGAATAACAACCCGAAGAACCTAATCACTGGTACGGAAGAAATGAACGTATCAGGGATGCTGCCATACGAAAATGAAGTAGCTGACTATTTGAAGGGATCTTCAAATAACTACGTCCGCTACCGGGTTAAGCCAATCTTCAAAGGCGATGAGCTTCTGGCCCGTGGCGTTCAAATGGAGGCCAAGTCTGTTGGCAGCAACGCGGTTTCCTTTAACGTCTATGTCTTTAACGTCCAGCCCGGCGTTGTTTTGAACTACAGCGATGGTACCAGCCGGGTGCAGAATTAAATAGCATTAGAAAAAAAGTTCTCTGAAACTGTTAGACTTCACTTCTAACAGAGCGGAGAACTTTTATCTTTTATGGGCTTTAATATATTACGTTAAGTGAAGTGTATTGAGTAGCACAATTCCTACGGTGAAAAATATAATGGAAACTATCGAAAGCAATATGCAAAATTTGAAATCAATCTGATATTCCCCATCAGCAAACAGTTTCTTAATGCCGATAAACAGCATCAAAATTATCAAGTAGATGACGATTAGGTACACGCCACCAACTATGAAAGCATATCCTAGAGAAGCGCTAGACAGATTCTTTAAGTCGCTAAACAGATTCCCAAGAATCTCGACGGAGCCCATCATGGCGAAGGACATTGCTGTAAAGATTCCTAAGATCCAGACAAACTCAGAGTAGATGCTCTTTATTTTCTTTTGTGCCTTCTTGGAGTTCTTGACAGCCTTCTCAGCCGCCTCGTTTGTGCTTTGGGCAGTGCTATTGGCTTACTTAGGTCTGGCGGCCTGTCTGCTTTTTTCCAGCAAGCTGCGGGAATATGGACCGCTGATTTGGACGCTTAGTTCCGGTATTATTTTTACGACCTTGGGCTGCGAGTGGCTTTACGCGATTCACGAGGAATATGGCTACCTGGCTTTGCGGAACATCTGCTTTCAAATTTTGTCTCTGATCCTGCTCTTGACATATGTCAAGGATGAAAGCGGTCTATTGGTGTATGCTCGGACTACGGTGGCGGGTAGCGCGGGGGTCAACTTGATCAACTTTCTGAGGTTACGTAAGTACCGCACCTGGTCTTTCACCTGGCGCTTTTCCTGGCAACAGCACCTCCTGCCCATCCTCGTCTTATTTGCCAACTCTCTGGTCAACCTGCTTTATGTAAGCGCGGGTGTCGCCCAGCTGGGAGTGATGACCAGCGACTATTATGTAGGTCTTTACTCGGTAACCCTCGGCGTTTACGCGGCTGGCCAATTCGGCGCACAAGGCCACCTCAACCCAGCGGTAACTATTGGTTTCGCGGCCTTCGGCTTCTTCCCATGGAGCCAGGTAATGCCGTACTTGCTGGTGCAATTCCTGGGCGCCTTTGTCGGGGCAGCTCTGGTAATCCTGCACTACTACCCGCACTTTAAGGCGACTAATGCTGACGAAGGCAACAGCGTGGGGATCTTCGCGACTGGCCCAGCCATCAACAACCCTGTTTTCAACTTCTTGAGTGAAACGATCGCGACTTTTGTCTTCATCTTCACCTTGCTCAACCTGGGCAACTTCACCCAAGGCTTGAAGCCATTAATTGTTGGTTTCTTAATCATGGTTGTTGGTCAAGCTTTGGGTTCAACGACCGGCTTTGCCTTGAACCCAGCCCGGGACTTCTCACTACGTCTGGCCTATGCGATTTTGCCAGTGCCAAACAAGGGCGGGGCTAACTGGGCTTATGCCTGGGTTCCTGTCTTAGGGCCAATCGCCGGTGGTCTTTTAGCTAGCGGCCTGCAGGCATTGTTGAAATAGAGAGTTAGCCAATGTCAGAATGTTTAAAGCTGCACATCTCGCAAGTTTTTAAAGATGAGGTGGCCAAAAACGGCTTTAACCATGTCAGTGTTGCCAAGATCATGAAGCAAAGCGGGATTAGGCGGCAGACTTTTTACGAGAACTTTAAGGACAAGTTTGACCTTTTGGACTATACGATCAAGTCGATGATGGAAAACGATATCGAGAGCAATATCGGCTACCTGGACTGGGAAGGTATCATCATTTTGGTCTTTTACGGGATCGAACTGAATAAAAAGTTCTATAAGAGCGTCTATGAAAGCCAGACAGAGGTTGATGTGGTCGGGGAAATTTCCAGCCATATTGCCGTCTTGCTCAAGCAGATCATTGAAGAAGAAGGGGCGGATTTTGATCAGCAGGCCAAGGACTTTGTGGAAACTTTTTGCCTGGGTCTGACTTATACAATGATTGACAATCTTTTCCGGCCACACCCGCTGGAATACGACGTTATTGCCAGCAAGGTCGACGACGTCCTCCACTTCACCTTGAATCTGTAAAAACTTACCCTTGAACTCCAGCTCGAGCCCAAGGGTATTTTATACTCTAAATAAGTTATACAATTAACTGCACAAGGAGGTTTGCTCATGAAAATTATCGTTACCGGCGGTGCTGGCTTTATCGGTTCCAACTTTGTCTTCTACATGATGAAGAAGCACCCAGACTACAAGATCATCTGCCTGGACAAGCTGACTTACGCGGGCAACCTGTCAACCCTGAAGGATGTCATGGACAAGCCAAACTTTCGCTTCGTCAAGCTGGACATCTGCGACCGCGAAGGCGTCTACAAGCTTTTTGAAGAAGAACACCCGGACGTTGTTGTTAACTTCGCCGCAGAAAGCCACGTTGACCGGTCAATCGAAAACCCGGAAATCTTCCTGCAAACCAACATCATCGGTACTTCCGTTTTGATGGACGCCTGCCGCAAGTACGGGATCAAGCGTTACCACCAAGTATCAACTGACGAAGTTTACGGCGACCTGCCACTGGACCGGCCAGACCTCTTCTTCCACGAAGACACGCCGCTGCACACTTCCAGCCCATACTCATCATCAAAGGCCAGCGCTGACCTTTTGGTCGGGGCTTACGGCAGAACTTACGGCCTGCCTGTAACTATTTCCCGTTGCTCAAATAACTACGGCCCTTACCAATTCCCAGAAAAGCTGATCCCATTGATGATCCAAAGAGCCATGGACGACAAGCCTTTGCCAGTTTACGGTGAAGGTCAAAACGTCCGCGACTGGCTTTACGTTGAAGACCACTGCAAGGCCATCGATCTCATTTTGGAAAAGGGGACGGTTGGTGAAGTCTACAACATCGGCGGCCACAACGAAATGCACAACATCGACATCGTTAAGCTGATCTGCGACTACCTGGACAAGCCTTACTCCTTGATCGAACACGTTACTGACCGCAAGGGTCACGACCAACGTTACGCTATCGACCCAACCAAGATTCGCGACGAACTCGGCTGGTTGCCGGAAACCATGTTCAAGGACGGTATTAAGAAGACTATCCAATGGTACCTGGATAACAAGGAATGGTGGGAAAACATCATCTCTGGAGGATATCGAAAGAATTATTAGGCTTAAAAGAAAATAGGAGGAACTGCAAATGAAAGGAATCATTTTAGCAGGCGGTTCTGGTACCCGCCTTTACCCACTTACTTTAGTTACCAGCAAGCCGCTGCCAACTTGGCCAGACGCCGTGCACCGCTACTTGGAAGCTTTGAAGGCTGACGGCTTCTTTGACTAAGCAATTTTTAAGAGCACTGGATGTGAAATCCGGTGCTTTTTTGCTTGTTTTTAGGCATATCCACCTATTCATGGTAATCGTCCAAGCGGCACTAAAATAGAGCAAGCCATAGGACTAAACAGGCAAAATATGATATTATGGGTAATAAGGTAGATAGCGCCGAGCGCACCATGCGCTAAGCATGATGCTGCTAAAAGATATAAACGCCCTCTTGGAATATGCTCTCAATTTCCAAGGGGGTTTTCGTTCGCCCAAAAATCGGCCAAAAACTTTTGTGGCAAGATCTTCTTCTAGAAAGGCGCTAGCGGTGGCTAGTTTACAAAAAAGTTTGCTGTGTAAGAATGCTGTAGTGACGGGGGTTCTCTACCGAATGCATGTTCAAAAAATCTGCTTTGGATGAGGTAGAATAGGTTCAAACAGTACAAGAGAAATAATTTTAAGGAGGAAAAAAATGACCGAATCTATCAAAACGCCAACAGTTGCTGAAACCATCGATGACGAATACCTGCAGCCGTTAGGCCTTAGCGCTGCTGACTTGGCGCAAGCCATCCATGTGCCGGCTGCAAGAATCAAGGATATCTTGCACGGCAGCCAGGAAATCACTGCTGACATTTCACTCAGATTAGCCAAATTCTTTGGCGTGTCAGATGCTTACTTCCTTAATCTGCAAAGTGACATTGACTTGCGGGATGCCAAGAAGCATCTTAGCCGTGACTTGTCAGCAATTAAGCCTTTTACAGAGGTACAGGCCAAAAATAAGGAATCTCTTAACTAATTTCTTGATCCAGATCAAGGCCCTGCGCATCTATCCAAGCTACAATAGCCTTATCTAAATAGATGAGGTGACCAAGGTGAACGAAAAAGCAGATTTGAAAGACCGGCTGACGCCAATGCAGTACGACGTGACCCAAAACGCGGCAACTGAACCGCCTTATACAGGTGAGTACGACGACTTCTTCGAAAAAGGGATCTACGTCGACGTGGTCAGTGGGGAACCCCTCTTTTCCTCTTTGGACAAGTACGATTCCGGTTGCGGCTGGCCAGCCTTCACCAAGCCTCTGGTTAAGCTGACCCAGCGCCGGGACCAGTCCTTTGGCATGGAAAGAACCGAAGTCCGCAGCCGCCAGGCTGACTCCCACCTGGGCCACGTCTTCACCGACGGTCCTTTGGACAGAGGCGGCCTGCGCTACTGTATCAACTCTGCTGCCCTCAAGTTCATCCCTTACGACCAGCTGGAAGAAGCGGGTTACGGCGAATACCGGCAGCTTTTCGAATAAACGAAAAAACTGACGACTTCCTTGATTTGGAAATCGCCAGTTTTCTTGTTTTCTAGCCTAAAATTGCCTTGTCGCTGGCGAATTCCTCGCCGTATACGACTTCAAACTGGTGGAGCAATTTCTCCATTGTCAGTTTCTTCTTTTCTTCACCCTTGATGTCCAAAACGACCTTGCCGTCGTTCATCATAATCAAGCGGTTGCCGTGGGTAATGGCATCCCTCATGTTGTGAGTCACCATAATCGTGGTCAGCTTGCCTTCTTCGACGATCCGGTCGGTCGCCTTCAAGACCTTCTCCGCCGTCTTCGGGTCCAGTGCCGCCGTGTGTTCATCCAAGAGGAGAACTTTCGGCTTGACCAGAGTTGCCATCAGCAAGGTCAAAGCGCCCGCCGGCCAAAAGGCCTGCTACGAGGGCTACCAGAACTGCCAGCCAGGGGTTGACCCCTTTCATGATCAAGACGGCTGAGACCGCCCCGCCTGTAGCGAAAGTCCCGTCAACCGTCAGGTCCGCGATGTCCAAGATCCGGAAAGTAATGTATACGCCCAGGGCCATGATGCCCCAGAAGAGCCCTTGCGCGACTGATGCTGGCAAACGGCCAGCCAAGTCGAGAAAGCTCAATGATGATAAGTATCCTGCCATGGTGTCCTCCAGTCTCAAGCAGCTTTTTACAAAAGAAAACTAAAAACTAGTTCTTGTAAGCCTTGTAGCCGGCCGGAACCTTGATGCCCAGCTTCTTGCAGATGGTTGGGTTGTATTCCTTGACCGGGTTCTTGTAGTACTGAACCGGCATTTGGGCGATCTTCTTCTTGCCAGTAAGGATTTGCACGGCCATCTTGCCAGTTTGCTTGCCCAGGCCGTAGTAGTCGATAGACAGGGTGGCAACCCCGCACTTGCTCATGATCCCTTCTTCACCGGTGATGATCGGCATCTTGGCCTTCAGTGCCACGTTGTTGATGGTCTTGGCGCAGGATGCAGCCGTGTTGTCAGTTGGGATGTAGATGACGTCGCTGGCACTAGCAACTTGTTGGGTGACAGAGTTGACGTCGTTAGTGTCAGAGAAAGTGTACTTGGTGACCTTCAAGCCGTCCTTCTTGGCGTACTTGGCCATTTCATCAGCCTGGTATTTGGAGTTTGGCTCAGCAGAGCAGTAGAGGGTGCCCAGCTTCTTAGCCTTAGGAACGAAGTCCTTGATCATCTTTTTTCCTGCTTGTCCAAAGGAGCAAGGTCAGAAGTCCCGGAAATGTTGCTGCCAACCGTGCCGTTGAACTTCTTCAGGTTCAAAGCCACCTGGTAGTTGGTGACCGCCGTCCCCAAGATTGGAATTGACTTAGTAGCCGCGCTGGCTGCCTGCAGGGAGGCGGTAGCGTTGGCCAAAATCAAGTCTTCATTTTCAGAAGCAAAGTTATTACAGATCGTAGTGGCGGTTGAAGAGTCGCCTTGGGCGTTTTGCGTGTCGAACTTGACATGGCTCTTGCCCAGTTCCTTGGTAACTTCTTCCTTGAAGCCCTTAGTCGCCGCGTCCAAAGCCTCGTGCTGGACCAGCTGTCAGATACCGATCTTGTAGACCTTGGAAGAAGACTTGCTGGATGATGATGACGATGATGAGCTACAGCCAGCTGCCGTGAGCGCCATGACGGCAACGGCAGCGGCGACCATAATTCGCTTGACCTCTTTCATGATGATTTCCTCCCATATCAGACAAAAAAGCGATTCAACATTTCTGTAATCTTTATTTAATAGTGTTAATTTCAAAGGAACTTTGCTTGATGTCAATAGATTTTTTTAATCAATTACAAAAAGTTATTCTATTGATTAGTCTGCTTGATTTTTGGGGAAGAAAAATGAACATTAAGTTGCCGGAATTGCCTGGAGTCTTCGTTTTATTCATTGTACTTTTTGTGGTTTTAGTCCTCCTCCTTTTGTATAATCTGGTCAATCCAGGCAAAGAGATCGTCTAAGTCATAGTCACCGCTGTCACCGCTGTGCGGGATCCCCCATGGCAGGGCAAAGTCGACTTACTTCTTTACCTTGGTTAGCAAAGTGCATTAAGGAAGCCGGCTACGACCCAACGGTCATGACGGTAGTTACTGACAAACATGACGTGGACATTAAGTTGCCAAGCGTTGAATAATTTATAGACAAAAAATGCGTCATCCCACGATTTGGGGATGGCGCATTTTGCGCTTATTTAGCTTTCTTCTTCGCTGCAGATAGCGATGACCCGCATCTTGTAGCTAAAGGTGTGGTTTTCGGTAACCTTTTCGCTAGTGTGGTCGGTGATGACCGCGTCGATATGGCCGCCTTCAGCAACGAACTTGTCGATTTGTTCCTTGACTTGGGCGAAAGTTCCTTCAAATTGCTTGGTAAATTGCATAGTCTTTCCTCCTCTCCCAAAGTTAATTTAATTTTAACTCTAAAAAGCAAGAATAGTCTGATAATTGAAAATTAATCTGAAAAATCGTCGTTTGGCCAGTTTTTGCTTAAAAGGGTTCAGTATAAAAACTTGTGTAAATGATTGAGAGACTTAGGAAGCCTTCCGTGATAGCTCCATTATATTCATCATCTGGATACTCATACCCTTTACGTTTCTCGGTCTTTATCTTATTGTTAATACCCCTCAAATTTGCCAGTTGATATCCCGTATTTGGCAAACGTGTAGATCCCTCTCAAATGGCGGTATAAGAGACGTGCAAACCAAATAAAGTGACTATTTTCAGTTGCCTTACAGATATCTATGATCTCTTCAAGTCTGATGCACATTTCCACTTCGTCATGTGAGTTATATGCCTGATCTAGCAGGTCTTTGACGAAGTAAGAGCTTGTTTTTTTCCAATAGCTCGTCATACCAGTCTTCATTACCACCATGAGCCTTTATTTCCGGTGTATTGAATATTTGGAACTGTATAATTTTATGTGGGGCTGGGCGCAAGAGTGAAAGCGGCAGTAAAATAGCAAGAATAAGGCTTTTAACAGTCCTGTTGCTGAGCAGCAGGACTGTTTTTTGTCTATACTTTTTATTAAAAATATAACTTTTGCTTTTTGTGTAGACATATAGAAATCGATCATATAATGTTCATAGGTGGAAAAAACAGGCTAAAAACTCTTTTAACTTGAAAATAAGCTGGATAATTTTGCCTTCAGTGAGGATAAAAGTTTAATTCTAATTTTCTTAATTTTTTTGGCTCGCCGATTGTAAAATTAAACTGAACACTGTTCCGATTCAGTAAGAAAAATCGTTTTCACTGGATTAGAGCACAAAAAATGGACTTTGGTCACTGGGAATGCGATCTGGTTCTTGGACACAAGACTAAGGACGATGATGT
>OLNW01002075.1_pt1 | contig 18091 bp, 15 predicted proteins | sample 1672121 | NCBI WGS metagenome assembly OLNW01 (sample SAMEA3136648, study PRJEB25190) | human gut metagenome
AATTAGAAGAATTAGTAATGGATCCTGATTTTGCTGGGGCATATGATAAAGGAGCAAAAACTGAATGGTTATTAGAAGATATGCGATTAACTGGTATGCATGAAGAAAAATTAGAAATAGCTAAAAATATGTTAAAAGAAAATTTAGATACTGCTATTATTTCTAAGATAACTGGACTATCAAAAAAAGAAAAAGAATCTTTACTTTAATTGCTGCGAATTTAAAAAAATTCAGTTCATTATTGAAAAATACCATTATTTGTAGTAAGATATAACTATCTTCTAGAAAAGAGGAGTAATTAGATATTAGTTTTAGAAAGAGTATGGTTGATGAAAATACTTACTAAGATGCTAGTGAAGACACTTTTTATGGTTAGAAGTCGCATAACTTGCGTTATCAGATTTAAGAAAAAATAAAGGTGGCACCACGGGGAAACTCGTCCTTAGATGGGCTACCTTTTTATATTGTAAGGAGGATATTATGCAACATATTAAAGTAAGTAGATTATCTATATTACCCAAATTTTTCAGATCAACAAAATCAGAAAATGTACAATTAGAAGATAGTCAATATATTGAAAATTTACAAGTAATAGCCAAAATTTTTGAAGAAAAACTACCAAATTATCAATTTGCTTTATCAAAAATTTCTGAATTATCAAAACCTGAAAATATGAAAATTTATTATATAGGAACTAAAGTCAAAAATCATGCCAATGGTTTGAAAAACATTTATGATATAAATGGAAATAAATTAGTAGATTTAAACGATAAAGAAGAATTAACGTTATTTAAGCATCTTGATTCTGATTATTATTACTATGACGTTTTAGATCAAGATAAGAAATATGAAGAAATTACAGAAGGATTATTTTTTTGTGTTAATGCTTGTAAGAATTTAGAAAGTTTAGAACAATTTGTCAAACAATATAAAAAATAAAAAGAAAGAAGGAATATAATATGATAACAAAGCCAAAAGGATGCCATGATATATATGGAATGGAAGCTAAAAAATGGAAGTATATTAGTAATTTAATTGATGCTGTCTGTGAAAGATATAATTATGAATTTATTCGTACTCCTATTTTTGAAGCTAGTGAATTATATCATAGAGGAGTAGGAGAAACTAGTGATATCGTTACTAAGGAAACTTATGACTTTACTGATAGGGGAGAACGTAAAATGACACTTCGTCCTGAAGGAACAGCAGGTGTTGTTAGAAGCTATATTGAAAATAAGATGTATGGAGATGCTAAACAACCTATCAAACTTTACTATAATGGTACTATGTATCGTTATGAAAGACCACAATCTGGAAGAGATAGAGAGCTTACTCAATTTGGTGTTGAAGTATTAGGTAGCGACGATCCTATGATTGATGCTGAAGTTATTTCTATAGCCGTTAATATTTATAAAATGGTTGGTTTAAAAGGAATCAAAGTAAATATTAATTCACTTGGTGATAAAGAATCTCGTGATAATTATCGTAAGATATTGATTGAATACTTTACTCCATATATTAATGAAATGTGTGATGACTGTAAGAATCGTTTAGAAAAGAATCCACTTCGTATTTTAGACTGTAAGGTAGATGGGGATTCCGATATTATGAAAAAAGCTCCTAAAATTACAGATTACTTAAATGATGCTAGTCGTGAAAGATTTGAGTGTGTTCAAAAGTATTTAGACTTATTAGATATTGATTATGTAGTAAATCCTAGTATTGTGCGTGGACTTGATTATTATGACCATACTGTATTTGAAGTAGAAGCTATGGTAGAAGGATTTGGTAGTCAAAATGTACTTGGAGCTGGTGGAAGATATAATGGTTTAGTGGAAGAATTAGATGGACCTAGTGTGCCTGGTATGGGATTTGCAATGGGACTTGGTAGACTTATGTTAGCAATTGAAAAAGAAAAGATAGAACTACCAATTGATGATTCTATTGATTGTTTCGTTATGTATGTATCTGATACTGAAAAAGATTATGCTACTACTTTAGTACAAGAACTTCGTATGAATGGTTATAAGGTAGATACAGAATATACTGGTAGGGGATTAAAGGCACAATTCAAACAAGCAGATAGATTAAATAGTAAATTCTTAATTATCTTAAATGATGAGGATTTAAAAAATAATGAAATTAAGATTAAAAATAATAAAACAAAAAAGGAAACTACTGTGGAACTTGACTACTTAATGTATTTTTTAGATGAAGAGTTACTTACTTTAGAAGAAGAAAGTGACGATTGTGGTTGTGGTTGTGGTCATCACGAATGTTCTCATGATGAAGAATGTGAATGTGGTGATAATTGCCACTGCCATGATGATATAGAATTTTAACAGGTGACAATATATGAAAAAATTCAAAAGGTTTCAAATTACACAAAGAATAATAGAAGATATAAAAAAACATCCTAGTTTATATCTTAGAGCACCTCTTAAAACACAGATGGGGAAGATTTATACGGATGAAGAATTTGAGATGCGTTCTGATAGAGTATTGAAAAAGAAATTACCATAATTTAGAAAGAAGTTGAATATATGAAAAAGAATAATAATACAGATTTTAATATTAAAAACATTGGTGAAGAAGTAGAATTATATGGTTGGGTAGCTAAAAAAAGAAATTTAGGTGGCTTAATATTTATAGATTTAAGAGATAGAAGTGGTATTATTCAACTGGTAGTAAGACCTGATAATAAAGATTATGATTTAGCTAGTAGCTTAAAGAGTGAATCTGTTATTCATGCTTTAGGTACTATTGTTGAAAGAGAAAGTAAAAATATGAAAATTCCAACTGGTGAGATAGAAGTAATTGTATCTAACTTGGAACTTATTAATATGGCTAATGATCTACCATTTGAAATTACAGATACTACAACAGCTTTAGAAGATACTAGATTAAAATATCGTTATCTTGATTTAAGACGTGATGAATTAAAAGATAAATTAATTACTCGTAGTAAGATTATGCTAACAGTTAGAAACTTTTTAGCAAGTCATGGCTTTATTGAAGTAGAAACTCCAGTTTTATGTAAGTCAACACCAGAAGGCGCTAGAGACTATTTAGTACCATCTCGTGTAAATAAGGGTAAGTTTTATGCACTTCCTCAGTCACCTCAACTTTTTAAACAGTTATTAATGATTGGTGGTATGGAAAGATATTTTCAAATTGCGAAATGTTTTAGAGATGAAGATTTAAGAGCTGATCGTCAACCTGAATTTACACAAATAGATATGGAAATGAGTTTCGTAGAAGAAGAAGATGTTATGAGTATTACAGAAGAACTTGTTAGTCGTATCTTTAAAGAAGTAAAGGGAATTGATATTAAACTTCCTCTTATGAAAATGAAATATGATGATGCAATATGCTATTATGGATCAGATAAACCTGATTTAAGATTTGATATGAAAATAGAAGATATTAGTGAAGTTTTCAAAGATACAGAGTTTACTGTTTTTAATAATGTTTTAGCAAGTAATGGCGTTATTAACTGTTTAGTAGTTAAAAATGAAGCAGATAAATATTCTCGTAAAGAAATTGATAAACTAACTGAATATGTAAAAACTTATAAAGTAAGTGGCTTAGCTTGGCTTAAATATCAGGAAAATGAGTTTAGTGGAAGTATTCGTAAAGTGGTTAGTGATAGCGAATTAGCTAGTTTAAAGGAAAAACTAAATATAGAAGAAAACGATTTAATTTTAATGGTAGCTGATTCTTATAGTGTTACTAAAACAGCGCTTGGTGCTTTAAGATGCAAACTTGGTCGTGATTTAAATCTAATTCATGAAAATGATTATAAATTACTATGGGTAGTTGATTTCCCATCATTTGAATATAGTGAAGAAGAAAAAAGATATGTTGCTTGTCATCATCCATTTACGGCACCAAAAGATAGTGATATAGATAAATTAATTACGGATCCAGGTCACTGTTATTCTAAGGCTTATGATATCGTTATCAATGGTTATGAAGCAGGCGGTGGAAGTATTCGTATTCATAAACATGAAGTTCAATCTAAAATGTTTGAGGCTTTAGGATTTACTCCTGAACAAGCAAAAGAAAAATTCGGCTTCTTCTTAGAAGCATTTGATTATGGTACTCCACCACATGGAGGACTTGCTTTAGGACTTGATAGACTTACTATGCTACTTACTAATACCGAAAATATTCGTGATGTAATAGCATTTCCTAAGACAGCAAGTGCATCTTGCTTAATGAGTGAATGTCCTAATGCAGTTGATGATAGTCAATTAAAAGAATTAGCATTGAAAATCGAGAAATAGAAAATTTTCTCGATTTTTTACGCCATTTTTACGAAAAAGCCTTATTTTATTTGACTTTCTGTCATTTTTATAGTAAAATAATGCATACACTGTGAGGGTAAGGTAGAATTGTTTATATCTTTAGTAGAAAGGAGTATCACCTATGAAAGATAATTATGTATTTGAATATTTAAATGAGAATGATTTTAAAATCAAAGAAAGAACTATTCGTAAATATAATATGCTTGCTTATAAGAAATTAGTTTTTGATTATTATTTGAAATTAAAAAGTGGTATTTTTTTAGGAAAAATAGTAGAAGAAAACCAAAAGGAACATACCATTAGTTACGAATTAAAAGTTCCAACTGATGAAATGTTTGAAAAAGTTCATGGCGAAATTCGTTTACATTATACTGTTTATTTAGAAAAGAATATAGTTTTATTAACTAATATTACTCCTGAAGAAATACTAGATGAAGGACATAGAAGTGAATTAGAAACTTATAAGGGTGTTATGATTTCTAAAAGCAATCCAAAAAAAGATATGTTTAAAGTAAATTTATTAAATATGTTACAAAAATAAATTTTTTTTGAAATTATTATTGCACTGTTTTAGAATCTATGATATGATGAAAAAGTCATGAGATGGACCCTTAGCTCAGTTGGTTAGAGCATCCGGCTCATAACCGGGCGGTCGATGGTTCGAGTCCATCAGGGTCCACCACTTATATTATGCGGGTATGGCGGAATTGGCAGACGCACCAGACTTAGAATCTGGCGCCGAGAGGCTTGCAGGTTCAACTCCTGTTACCCGCACCATTGAGGTTAAAACTTGCACTTTAGCAAGATTATTATAGATAAAGTTCATAGTATTTGATATTATGGGCTTTTTTCATTGTCTAAAGGAGTTGATGAATATTTATGAAAACGACCCAGAAACTTTAGGATTTCCTTGTGAATTTAAGAAAAAACTTAAAATGAAAGCTAGTTTAGGTAATTTAAGTATTAGTTTTACTTCAGGACATTTAATTAAAATTAATAATACCAATTTAAGTGTTACATAACCATATAAGATTATTGTTGAGAATAATTCTAGGATACTAATTGCATATTTATACGAAGATAATGACAAGATATATTTGCCTATTTCAAATGCCATTATCTCATTTACAAAGTTTATTACTATCCTTAATGAAATGAACAAAATAGGAAAATAAATTACCAGTTATTTTACCAGCAAAACTACAAGACAAATTACTAGTAAAAATGGTAGACTTTTTGGTATTGTCATTATAAAAAGACTATGGTATTCTATGTATTGTAGAAGATAATTTTCTAGACATAGGTTAAAATTTGTCAAGTGAATTACAGAGTGTAGAATTGATTTTATAACAAATACTCTTTTAATTCTTTCAAAAAAAGCATTATTTAAAAAAAATAAATTAGGGTGAATTCTCAAAGTAAATGAAACTTTTACTTAATCATTTTTAATGAATTTTATATTAGCTTTTTCTATATCATTTTTATCTAAATATTTTTTAATATTATTAGCATTTTCATCGCCAAGTAATTCTGGAATTAAACAGACATCTAAAGGCTCAATTTTAATTAATCTTAGTTTAGTAATACTATTAAAAGGAATATAGTTTTTAATCAAATCAAAATGGCATTTTCCATCTAAACTTTCTCTGAACAAGCTATTGATATGAGAGCATAATAAGTTAAGTCCTTTTTGAGTATAGGGTTTTAATGAACCACATTTAGGTATTACTCTTCTTATAATATTATTAACAAAGATCAAATAAGAGGAATACTTGGAACTAAACAAAAATCTGCAGAAATAGATAATGAATCTAAATCACATGATGATGGCATGGAATTGTAATACTGAAAATATATAAATATATGATATAATGTATAGTAAGTTATGGCATATTTTGATAATAAAAAATAAACCACGATATCGTAGTGATTTATGTTGTAATTGATAATATTGAATAATGCATTTAACAGAATATGTTATAATGTCTAGAAAGTTATGAGATTTTTAATGCAAATTAAAAATCTTATAACGTTATTGTGCCCAATCGATAAGCAATTAACAATACTTTAATAGTTGATTTCTTCTATATAAGGGGAAAGTATTATTTTTAACTTTCAATAGCAATAAAATTAGTGGTATTTTAACTAAAATTACTATAAGGGGAAAGTAACTTTTCACACTCATAAGTTTTATAAAATGCAGCTTATATTATATAGAAATTTTCAATAAAATTAACAACTATTTTATTTAATCGAAGCAGTAATATAGATTTCGCGTAAGCGATTTGGTACAATTTTATTATGTGAAAGTTTATTTATTTTTAGATTGAGGAGGTGTTTAATTTGAAAACGTTTAAATTAATTATTAATAGTTTTAAAAACACTGAAATAATGCTTGTATTATATTTTATATTTAGTTTAATAATTAGTTATCTTACAACATTTATTCCTGTTGTTTTTCAATATTTTTTGGATATTTTATTAAAACAAAAAGTTAGTAATCGTATAATTGAGAAATTTATTAAAATTTTTAGTGATGATATTTCATTTATAATTAAAATATGTGTTTTACTGATCATATTAGAAATAGTTATTGTATTATCTACTTATTTAAGAACAATTGTAAAAAATAAAATAGTGCAAGAGTTTCAATATGAAATAAAATTTAATCTTTTTAATCATATTCAAAATTTGACTTATCATGATTTTTATAAGAATTCCCTTGCTGACTTAGTACAAAGTTCAACAGATGATGTAAATAATATTGTAGGTTTTATTGAAAAGCAGTTATCATTTATATTAGATTTGGTTTTAATAATAATTTTTGCAATAGGACAATTATATACTTTAAATCTATGTTTATCGATTATAATGGTTGTAGCTATAACCATAATAATAATTTCTTCTATTTTTTATTATAAGAAATCCAAGACAACAATAGAAAATAGTTTAAGAACACAAAGAGAATTATATGCAAAGCTAAATGATAATTATTCTAATGTTAAATTTATGAAAGTAAATAATTTATCAAAAAAGGAAATAAACAATTTTAATGAAGTAAATAATAATAATTTTAAAGCTAATAAAGAAAAAATTAAATTAGATAGTTTTTATAAAATGTTTACAAGTAGCGTTGTTAAAACTCAAACACCAGTTATATTATTAGTAAGCAGCATTTTATATTCAAAAGAATTAATAACTATTGGCAGTATATATGTTACAATTAATTATTCAAATAAAATTACAAGATCTTTTACTGACTTGTCTGAAATATTAGAAGTTTTTAATTTATTTATTACTTCTTATAAAAGAATTAATAAATTATTATATCTAAGTGTTGAAGATGATAATAAAAGCAAAAAATTATATAATTTGACAATTAACGATACAACAATTACTTTTAAAAATGCTAGTATCAAAGTAAATGGAACAATTATTTTAAAAGACTTAAATTTTACAATAACTCCAAATGAAAAGGTTATGATAATTGGTGGCACAGGGAGTGGAAAATCTATATTATTTAAAACATTAATTGGTTTTTATGAATATGAAGGAAGCATAAAAATTGGAGATTATGAGATAAAAGATTTAAATAAAAAATATATTAGAGAAAATATTTGTTTATTGTTGCAAGATTCTTATTTATTTTCTAGAACTATAGCAGAAAATATAAGAATATTAATACCAAATATGTCTGATACTGAAATGATAAATCTTTCAACATTCTTTTCTTTTCATAAAGATGTTCAAAAATTATATGATGGTTATAATAGTAAAATTGGAAAAAATGGAATTGTTTTATCAAAAGGGCAAAAACAAAGATTGGTATTAATAAGGGCATATACTAAACCTAAACCAATAATGATATTTGATGATTCTTTCAGTGCAATAGATAGAATAAATAAAAAAGAGATATTAGATAAATTACTACAATTAAATGATGGTTCAAGTAAAATATTTATAACACATGACATACATTTGGCATCTAAATTTGATAAAGTTATTTATTTATATAATGGTTATGCAATTTCGGGAACGCATGAAGAGTTATTGAATAATAAACAATATAAAGCAATTTATGAACTTGATTTAAATAAAGTAGGTGAAGAATATGTTTGAAAAACAAAAATTAAAAGAAATGTTTAATTTTACTACAAATAAAAAGAAAACAATTCAAAGATCAATATTTGAGTTGTTTCAAATAACTCCAATTATTGTTTATCAATTTGTACTCTCAAAAAGTATTGATAATTATATACCAAATAATAATATAAAGTTTGCAATTATTATATGTTATTTCTATATTCTATATATATGGATAAGAATATTTTTATTTAACTATTATCTTGAAAAACAAAGAAGTATAATATGTTATGATAACGATAAACAAATAAAAAATAAAATTTTTCAAAGTATTCAAGAAGCTAAAATTATTGAATTAGATAAAATCCAAGTAGGAAATTTATTTAGTCTTTCTACTACGCAAAGTTTTGATGCTGCTAGATTATTTATAATGAATTTTCTCGGATTATTTGCCTATAGGTTAAAAAGTATTATAATTACATTTATAATTATGTTATTTGTTGATTGGAAAATTGCATTAGTAATATTATTAATATTTTCAATTTCATATATAATATTAATTCCGTTTTATAATAAAAATATGAGAATTTTTAAAAAACTTCAACAAACGATAATTGATTTACAAGAGAAAGTTAACGAATATATAGATAGTTTTTCAACAACTAAAACATTAAGGTTAGAAGAAACAAATATAAGTGATATAAAAAAAATGCTTGAAAAATCAAAGAAAGAATTAATTGAATCAAGTAAGATTATTGGATTACATACAGCTATATTTTCTTTGCTAACTTTTACTGCAACAATAGCGACATTAATTATTGGTGGTAATAAGATTTTATTAGGAATTGGTTTAGCATCATCTATACTTTTAATATTAGATTATATAAATGATATTAATGGACATATGAAAGGTGTATTAGATCATTATCATGAGGCAATTAACAAATATAATGCATTTTTAAATGTTTTAAGTATTATGAACATTGATAAAGAAATAGATGAAGGAACTTTATTACTTGAAAATGTAAATTCAATTGAATTTAAAGATGTATCATTAAGTTATGATGGAGTTAATTCTATTTTAGAAAATATTAATTTGAAAATAGATAGTCCAAAAACAATAGCAATCGTAGGAAAAAGTGGTGCTGGGAAAACATCGTTCGTTAATTTGATTCCAAGATTTTACGATTTAAAAAAAGGAGAAATATTAATTAATGGCACTAATTATAAGGAATATAAATTAAGTGAATTAAGAAAAAATATTTCATATGTATTTCAAGAACCTGTAATATTAAATATGTCTATTAAAGAAAACTTGATGTATGGAAATGAAAATGTTAATTTTGAAGATATAGTAAAACTGTGTAGAACAGTAGGCATTCATGAAAAAATTAATCATTTTAAAAATGGATATGATACTATAATAAATTGCGATACAGATTTATTATCATATGGTGAAAAACAATTATTAAGTTATGTTAGAGCAATTTTAAAAAATGGTGATATTGTTATATTAGATGAAGTTACTTCGAATTTAGACTTAAATTTTGAAAAATATGTTATGGATGCAACAAAACAAATATTAAAGAATAAAATATCATTTGTAATTGCACATAGATTAAATACGATTAAAAATTCTGATTTGATTATATTTATTGAAGATAAAAAAATAATGGAAATAGGTACTCATCAAGAACTTATAAAAAAACAGGGATTATATTATAATTTATATATGAGTAAAAATAAATGAAGGTATAGGAATATACCTTTTTAAATTTTTTTTAAACAAAATTATTGCTCCTATTTGTTTGTTTTTGTTATTATTTAAATAGATTGATTCATATGAATCGTCATTGCCGAAAAAAGTTGTAGTCCTCTACGTCGTCGGCACCACTTGATTATCACACATCTATATTAGATGTGTTTTTTCTTTTAAAAAATATTGTTGTAAAACTATAATTTTATAGTATAATAAATCTATAATAGAATGAAAAGGAAGTTAAAAAATATGAAAAATAGAAAAGTCTTATTATTAATGGCAATGTTAAGTATGGTGTTTACTGTTATAATACCAACTTCTATTTATGCACTTAATCCTGAAACTAATCAAGAGACAGGGGAGACAACTCCTAGTCCTACACCATCACCATCACCTAGTGAAGAACCTACACCAAGCCCTAGTCCCAGTGAAAGCCCAGTTACCAAAACTATATCTTTAGATAATACTTCATTAGAATTAGGTACTAATAAGTCTATTACATTAGTAGCTACTGTAACACCTAGTGGTAGTGAGATAGAGTGGTCTAGTAGTGATGAAGAGGTAGCTAAAGTTTCAGAAAATGGAAAAGTTACCACTTTATCAAAAGTGGGAACTACTACTATTACTGCTACCATTAAAGGTACTACTATAAAAGCTAGCTGTACTATTAAAGTAACAAAAGCGGTGGGAAGTGATGCTACTTTAAAAAAATTAGTAATTTCTAATGGTACATTAGATAAAGAATTTAAATCTGATGTTTATAATTATTCTGTTACACTAGATACAAGTGTTAATAAGTTAGAATTTACATATGAATTATCAGATAGTAATGCTAGTTATTTTGGCCCTTCTTCTAATGTTAATAAAAACTTAAAAAATGGTGATAAATTAGAATTAAAAGTAGTTGCAGAAGATGGAACAAATCATACTTATACTTTAACTATTGTAAAAGATGCTAGTAATCTAAATCTAAAATCACTTAAAATTAATGGCTATGCGTTAAATGAAGTGTTTGATTATAATACTTTACATTATACTGCTAGTATTCCTTATGAAGTAGATACAATCACTGTAGCTGCTACTCCTATTGATAATGCTGCTAATGTTGATATTACTGGATTAACTAATTTAAAAGTAGGAGAAAATACAGTAACTATTACAGTATCTGATAAAGCAGGAAATAGTAAGAAATATACTATTGTTGTAACAAGAGAAAGTGAAAAATCTGTTTCAGAAAATCCAACCTCTATTATTACTTCAACTAGTAGCAATCAAACTTCTAGTATTATAAATTCTAATTCTAATCATAAAAGTGATGATAGTTTTCTAAAATATTTAATTGTTAGTATAGCTTGTTTTATTTTATTTTTAATAGGTGGTATTGGTATTTACTTTTATATGAAAACTTCACCTAAGAAAATTAAAAATGAATTGAAAAATTTAAATAATAAGAAGAAACAACAGGAATCTCCTATTTTAGAAGTAGGAAATGAAAAACAAGAAGCACTTAAAGAAGTTATGAATGAAGATTTAATGAAAACAAAAGAATTTTCAAAAGAAGAACTGATAGATAAAGAAGAAACTGAAAATTTATTTGATGAGGAAGATGTATAATTACATCTTTTCTTATCTTTATTGGTAGGAGGAATAATTATGTTTTTAAAACCAAAGGAAAATGATACGAATAATGAAATGAAAATTGTTGATAATCTACGTGGACTTAGTATAGATATGATTCATGAAGCAGGAAGTGGACACCCAGGCATTAGTTTAGATAGTGCTCCAATTCTTTATACTTTATACGCAAAACATTTAAAAATAAATCCTGGTGATCCTAATTGGATTAATCGAGACCGTTTTATTTTATCAGCTGGGCATGCTTCTAGCTTACTTTATGCTACTTTATATATGTCAGGATTTGATCTTTCTTTAGATGATTTAAAGAAATTTCGTACACTTCATTCTAAGATGCCAGGACATCCTGAATATATGGTAACACCAGGTGTTGATATGTCTACAGGCCCTTTAGGAGAAGGAATTAGTAGTGCAGTAGGAATGGCTATGGGGGAATGTTTTTTAAGAGAATATTATAGAAAACAGAATTTAAATATTTTTGATTATTATACTTATGTTTTATGCAGTGATGGTGATTTATTAGAAGGCGTAAGTTATGAAGCAATGGCTTTAGCTGGTACCTTAAAGTTAAACAAATTAATTGTTTTATATGACTCTAATAAAATTTGCTTAGATGGTAAAGTTGAAGATGTAAATAGTGTTGATATGCCTAAATATTTTTCTAGTTTAAATTGGAATGTATTAATGGCTGATGGAGAAGATATTAATTCAATAGATAATGCAATTACTCGGGCAAAACAAGGGTTACTTCCTACCATTATTATTGTAAATACCACAATCGGTAAACATTCTAAGTATGAAGGAACTAATTATATTCATGGAGCTAAATTATCAAAAGAAGATATTACGGAAATAAAAAATGAATTAGGTCTAAGAGATATTCCTTTTACTGTTAGTAATGATAGTAAAGAAGAAATGGAAAATATGATTTTATCTCGTAATAAGGAAATATATGATAAATGGCAGAAAGATTATGAACTATTAGATATTTCTATTAAAAATGCATTAGAAAAAATAAAAAATCATGATCTATCATTAGATAACATTAATTTTGACTATATTTATTCCGAAGAAGAAAGTGAAAGTCTTAGAAGTATTTCTTCTAAAATCTTAAATTTACTTGCAGATAGTAATCCTATGTTATTAGGAGGAAGTGCTGATTTAAGTACCACTATTCAAACTAAGATAGATAATGGTTCTATTTTTAGTAAAGATAATTATTTAGGCAGAAATATTTGCTACGGAGTTAGAGAACATGCAATGGCATCTATTATGAATGGACTTTCTTTAACAGGTATTCGTAATTTTTCTTCTACTTTCTTAGCTTTTTCTGATTATTGTAAGCCAGCTATTCGTCTAGCTTGTCAAATGAATTTAGCTAACGTTTATATTTTCTCACACGATTCTATTACCGTTGGACAAGATGGTCCAACTCATCAACCGGTAGAACAGTTAGTATCTCTTAGAAGTATGCCTAATTTAGAAGTTTTAAGACCAGCTGATGTGAATGAAATGATAGGCATTTATAAATATGTATTTTCTAAAAAAGAGGGACCAAGTGCCATTATTTTAAGTAGAAATAGTACGAAAACGAAAGAAAACACAAGTATTAATGAAGTAAAGAAAGGTGCTTATATTGTTTCTAAAGAAGAAAAAGAGTTAGATGCTATTATTGTATCTAGTGGGGAAGAACTAGATTTAGCTTTAGATGTTAGCAAAGAACTTTCAGAAAAGGGTTATGGTATTCGTGTTGTTAGTATGCCATCTATTTCTTTATTCCAAAAACAAAAATCTTCTTATCAAGAAGAAATTATTCCTACTAATACTAAAGTGTTTGTGATAGAAGCATCATCTTCTTATTCTTGGTATTTTCTTGTAAATAGTAAAGATTATTTATTTACAGTAGATGAATATGGTAAAAGTGGTACGAAAGAAGATCTTATGAAAGAGTATGGATTTACTAGTGATAAAATTTCTTCTCGTATTCAAAATTTATTAAAATAGTTTCATAATTCGACAGAAAAAATGTTCTTGTTTTATTACCATAGAATTGGTGATAGAATGAGAACGTTTTATATTTTCAAAATGAAAAAGGAATTTGTAAGTTTATATCAAAATAGTCCTGGTAGTTTATATAATGTTTTAAAGCATTTATATTATATGAAAAGGCATGAGATGAGTTATGGATTTAATCTATTTCAACAGTTGACAGAAAAAATTGATAAAAATAAACTAGATAGAGAAATTTATATTAAGTATCATGATGAAATGGTTTATTCAAAAAATCATGATGAACATATTATCAATAATTTATACAAAGATGAAATTAGTATTTTAATCATTAAAAGCACTTATATTTTAATTAATGCTAATAGAAATTATAGTTCCTTTTTCACTATTTTAGAAAGTTTAGGGGACGAATACTTTGTGTGTGATTTTGTAAGTCAAGATTATTTTTGGATAAATGATATTAAAATGCTTGTCTAAATCATAAACTTTTAGTAAAATAGCTTCAAGGAGATGATATTATGGAGATGTTTTTAGATATATTAAAGGTAGTAGGACTTTTACTTGTTGGTGCTGTAATTGGATTTTTTATAGCTCGTAAATATATGATGAAATATTTAAAGAAAAATCCACCAATTAACGAAGAAATGATCAAAGCATTAATGACACAAATGGGTAGAAAGCCTAGTCAAAAGCAAGTAAATCAAATGATGAAATCTATGGAAAAATATATGTAGTTTTGATAAAAGTAGAGTTTTCTACTTTTTCTTTTTGTCTTCTTTTATAAATTTTAATGACTTTTTACTAGAAATTTGATAAACTTGTAGTAATGATAGGAAGCTTGGTGATAATATGAAGAATATAAAAAAGAGTTACTTTATTATTTTTGGATTAATCGTGCTAGCAGTTGTTTGTTTTAGTACATCTTACGCTATATTTTCAAATACGAAAGAAGAACATGGTAAATTAAATATAGTAGCAGGTAATTTAAATTATAAGATAGAAAGTAGTGAACTAGATAGTGATAGTGTTACTGTTCCTGCTAATACTAGTAAAGAGATTAGAATTAAGTTAGCTTCTTTAAATGAAGTAAGTTCTAAATATGAATTATATTATATTTTAGATAAGATAAATGATAAAGTAAGCGTTGGTTATAGTAAAGATACAAAAGATAGTGTTTTAGGTACTGTTGAAGCTAATAAAAATAAAATAATTACTATAGTGATTAGAAATGATAGTGATACTAGTAGCAAAATAACTTTTAAAGTATTAGGAGGATTACTTAACAATAATTTAGCATTAAAAGATGGGAATAGCCTAAATCAAGAAGTAAGTATTTATAGAGTATTATCAAAAGCTATTTTAGAAGATAATAAATTAATAACAGCTACACCAACTTTAACAACATCATCTAATAATACAAGTGATGAAAGTGGCTTATATTCTTCAACCGCTACTAATACAGGAAATCCAACCTATTATTTTAGAGGTAATGTAGAAAATAATTATGTAAGTTTTGCTGGCTTTACTTGGAGAATAGTTAGAATTAATGAAGATGGAACAGTTAGACTTATTATGCAAGATGGAATCAATAATAATACAAATTATCAATTTAATTCGAATTGTAATAATTATACTTATATGTATTATTCAAATAGTGAAGTAAAACCAATTCTTGAAAATTGGTATCAAGAAAATATTGAAAGAAAATCAAATTTAGCTGGCAAGACAGTTAGTGGTAATTATTATTGTGAACAAGCAAAGGTAAAAGACTATTCCGACTTTACTGATGGAAATGCTAATATGGCTATATCAAGTAATTATATTTCTAGTTTTAAATGCTCTGCTGATGGAAATAATAAAGGAATAGTAAATGGCAATATAGGATTAATTAATTATGATGAACTTATTTATGCTGGAGTTAAATCTGGCGTCAGTTATTTATATAACTTATCAATTCCTTGGTGGACAATGAGTCCTGCTGGAGTTAGCACTTCTAATTGTGCTGTTGCTTGGGATGCACAAACCGGATTAGGCTCAAGCGGAGTCTATAATAAGTTTACTCTTCGCCCAGTCATAAATTTAAAAACCGATGTGGTAGTATCAGGGAATGGTAAGAGTAGTAATCCATATCAATTATAATAATATTAAAGAATAGAAAGAGGTACTATATGAAAATAACGAATATGATTAATCCTAATATATTTAGGGAATATGATGTAAGAGGAGTTTATCCTACTGAATTAGATGAAGATGTTAGCTATACTTTTGGTAAGGCTTATGGAACTTATATTAAAAAGTTTCATCAAACTAAGTGTATCGTTGGTCATGATAATCGTTTATCTAGTGATAGCTTAACAGATGCTTTAATTAAAGGAATTTTGTCTACTGGAATTGATGTTATTAATTTAGGACTAGTTACGACACCTATGTATTATTACGCTTGTATTTTAAGAAACGTTCCCGCTGGTGTTATGGTTACTGCCAGTCATAATCCAAAAGATGATAATGGTTTTAAATTTTCTTTTGATGAAAGAGGTAATGCTAGGGGCGAAATGATACAAGAATTTTATCAGTTTTTATTAACACAAAACTATGATGATGGTGCTGGTGTTATGAGTTTTTATGATGTGAAAGAGAAGTATTATGAATTACTTTTATCTTCTGTTGATATCAAGCATGATCGTAAATTAAGAGTTATTATTGACTGTGGGAATGGTACTACTTCTTTATTTGCTCCTGAAATCTATAATTTAATTGGCGTTGATTTAATTGTTTTATATGGAGAAAGTGATGCTCATTTTCCTAATCATCACCCAGATCCAGCAGTAGAAGAAAACTTAACAGTTTTAAAAGATGCTGTTGTTACCTTAAAAGCAGATGTTGGAATTGCTTTTGATGGTGATGGTGATAGAGTAGGTATCATTGATGAAAAAGGTACTTATATTCCAGCTGATAAATTTATGATTATGATTAGTCGTGATTTAATACCTACTCATGAAAATAAACGAATTTTATATGATGTTAAATGTAGTAAAGCATTAACTGATGAAATTACGAGGTTAGGTGGTGTTCCTGTTTTATGTAGAACAGGTAATTCTTATACAAAACTAGCTACTCGTGATGAAAACTGTATCTTTGGGGGAGAATTCAGTGGCCATCTTTATTTTAGAGATAAATTTTTAGGATTTGATTCTGGAATGTATGCTGGACTTCGTATGGTGGAACTTCTTAGTAAAACGAATAAGAAGACTAGTGAGTTATTAGAAGGTGTTCCTAAATATTATTCAACACCAGAAATTAAAATCCCATCTACAGATACTAAGAAAAAAGAAGTAGTAGAAAAGATTAAAGAATACTGTCATAATGAACATTTTCATACAATTGAATTAGATGGTGTTCGAGTAGAAATGGAAGATGGTTGGGCTCTTGTTCGTTTTAGTAATACTGGTCCTAATATCACAGCTCGTTTTGAAGGAAAGACAGAAATGGTTCGTGATAAGTTAAAAGAAACATTTATGAATTTAATTGAAAAGTATAATAAATAGTTAGTTTTTCAGATAAGACTTTCTGTAAAATTAAGAACTTGGAATGTCAAATAGATGTCCAATTTCTTTTTTTATTCAGTTTTTATGGTATAATATCAAAGGAGTGTGAAGACAATGGCAGTAAAATATGATGAAAGTTCAATTAAAATATTAGAGGGCTTAGAGGCAGTTAGAAAAAGACCTGGTATGTATATTGGGTCAACAGATAAAAGAGGTCTTCACCATTTAGTATGGGAAATCGTCGATAACGCAATCGATGAAGTAATTAATGGTTATGGAGATTATATTAAAATTATCATTCATAAAGATAAAAGTATTAGTGTAGAAGATCATGGACGTGGTGTTCCAACTGGTATGCATGCATCAGGTAAACCTACTCCTGAAGTTATTTACACTGTACTTCATGCCGGTGGTAAATTCGAAGAAGCTGGCTATAAGGTTTCTGGTGGTTTACACGGTGTTGGTGGTAGTGTTGTTAATGCTTTATCTAAATGGATGGAAGTAACTATTAAAAGAGATAAAAAAGAATATTTTATTCGTTTTAAAGATGGTGGCAAAGTAGATGTACCATTAAAAGAAATAGGTACTACTTCTAAAACTGGTACTACTGTTCGTTTTCTACCAGATGATTCTATTTTTTCAACGACTACTTTTTCTTTCACAACTATCTGTGAGAGAATGCAAGAATCTGCTTTCCTTTTAAAAGGATTAACGATAGAAGTAATTGATGAAGAAGATGAAAAAAGTGA
>OLNW01002076.1_pt1 | contig 18088 bp, 23 predicted proteins | sample 1672121 | NCBI WGS metagenome assembly OLNW01 (sample SAMEA3136648, study PRJEB25190) | human gut metagenome
ATTACAGAGAATAATTCCTAAACAAAAAGCGTTAGTCTTTGTAGAGTTTGAATAAAAAATTGAATAAAAAAATTGGCACATTAAGAGACTGGAAAGCCTTGAAAACAGGGCATTTCCGGTCTCTTTGTTTTTGCTCTGGTTCTATTCTGGTTCTGTTATCCGGTGGAATAATGTGGTTTTATGTAGAATTAGTGATCTGAACGATATTTCCAGTCCCATAGGGTGTGCGTGTATTGATTAAGATAATTCACAATATCCTGATAAGTCTGATATTTGTCTTGTATGCGACAGCCTGTGACGGAAATGGGATTGAGCAATACATGATAGTGATAGTTTAACGCATCGTTGTAACTGCCGGAATGCAGAACCATGACAGCCTGATACCCAATGGATGAAAAATAGTCCTGCAAAGCATAAGCACATTCTTCCAATATGGTACACATGGATTTTGAAGTTCGGGTTGTGAGAATGAAATGAAACATTCTTCTATGGTCTGTCATATTATAAGGTGCCTGTAAACGGTAATATTCTTCAATAATCTGATCGGAGTCATCTTCATTATCAATATATGATGTCAGTATATCTTCTTCATCTGCAAACAGTGATCCAATGGCATAATTTAAAGTATTCTGAATAACAGTATCTCCCTGATAGGGTTTACGGACTACGAGTAAAGTTCCTTTTTTCATAATGGTAGTTCTCCTTATGTTTATCATAATATTAGGTATATATAGTAATAATATCTATATATGGTATATAAGAAATAAGATAATAGGGTATATAGTATATATAATGAAAAACCCTGCAAGGTAGGAATCTCTCCAGACCTTTACCATAGTGTTCATTGGTTATTATTTACAAACGTTATTTGTGGCTGGCAAAGATTATTTTTGGTTATCTTTTGACCGTTTCATTTATTTTTTGCTGATAAAAATATTTCTGATGAAACATAAAAGTATAGAAAAATACAGATAAAGGAGACGAGCATATGAATACACCTGTTGATGAAAATGAATTGCTGTCAATCGAACAGCTTTGTGACCGTTTATTTATATCAGCAACAACAGCTTATAAATTATTACAGTCAGGAGAGATAAAAGCATTTAAAGTTGGAACATGGAAGATACCTGTTAAAAGTGTGAATGACTATATTGAAAGAAAATGTGCTGATTAAAGGAAAACGTGTAAGTGAAAATCTTGTACTGAAATCGTATATTATATTTATGCAATTAGCCGGACATGATCCGCCTTACAGGAACATAAAGGAACGTAGTGGAACATAGCAGACTGCCACAGGCTTTACTGCCTGTGGTATTTTTTTGCCCTTTTTGAAAAACTTCCGAAATACAGGCAGATATTATAGTTGTGAAGAAGCAATAGAATATAAAGCTTCTTTGAACACGTTAGCACTTAGATATCTGCCAGAATCATTACAGGAATACAGGAAGGAGGTTCACAGGATTCCTGATTACTGGCGAAATGGTATCATTCACAGCTATACAAAAATTAATTTTAAGAATTGGAGGATTTATTATGGCAGCATTAGTAGAAACAATGTTTTCAGTAAGAGAAAAACCGTGGCATGGATTAGGAACCATCGTAAGTGAGGCACCGGATTCACAGAAGGCTCTGGAGCTTGCAGGATTAGACTGGAATGTGATTCAGAAAGATATTATCACATCTGACGGAAGTAGCGTGATTCCTGGATTCAAAGCAAATGTGAGAGACAGAGATAACAGTGTACTTGGTATTGTAACAGATCGTTATAAAGTAGTTCAGAACAGCGGAGCCTTTGCTTTTACAGATGAACTTCTTGGCGAAGGTGTACGTTACGAAACAGCTGGAAGTCTGCAGGGAGGCAGACGTACATGGCTTTTAGCAAGACTTCCGCATCAATATATTATCAATGGCGAAGAAATCTCACCATTCCTTGTATTTATGAACGCCCATGATGGTAGTTCTGCAATCAAGGTAGCAATGACACCAGTTCGTGTTGTTTGCAGTAACACACTGAATCTTGCACTTTCTACCGCTAAAAGAAGCTGGAGCTGTTACCACACAGGAGATATTAACGGAAAAATGGATGAAGCAAGGAATACCCTTCTTTTTGCAGGAAAATATATGGCAGAACTTGGAAAGAGCTTTGATGTGCTCGGTCAGATCAAGCTTCTGGACAGCAAGGTGATGGAGTTTATCAATGAACTGATTCCTGAACCGGATAATGCCAGCCCGCAACAGCACAGAAACATCATCAAACTTCGTGAGGATGCAAAAAGCAGATACTTTGATGCACCTGATCTGCAAGGTGTTGGAAAGAACGGATATCGTTTTATCAATGCTATTTCAGACTTTTCTACGCATGCAAAACCTTTAAGAGAACGTGCCAATTACAAAGAAAGTCTGTTTTCCCGCACTATTGAAGGACATCCAATGATTGACAAAGCATACCAGATGGTATTGTCAGCCGCTTAAATTCAAGATGGTAAATAAAATTAAAGACTGCTCCTGCACATGAACGTGCAGGAGTATTTCAGTCAGAAATGGAGAAAAGAATATGAAGATTTTAGCGAAAACAAAAGATCTCAGCCATGAAGAATGGTTGAAGTACAGGACACAGGGAATCGGTGGTTCAGACGTTTCTATTCTTGCAGGAATCAATCCGTTTAAATCGGTCCATCAGTTATGGCTTGAGAAGACTGGTCAGGTGGAGTTGGAAGAAGGTGATACGGAATACACTCATTTTGGAACTCTTCTGGAGCCAATCGTAAGAAAAGAGTTTACAGCCAGAACCGGAATCAAGGTACGCCAGAAGCACATGATTCTGCAGAGTGAGGAATATCCGTTTATGACAGCAAACCTTGACGGAACAATCAACGATAATGGAGAAATGGCCATCTTTGAAGCAAAGACAGCTTCCGCATTTAAGCAGGATATCTGGGAAGAAGGCATACCAGCTCCTTACATCTTGCAGATTCAGCATTATATGGCAGTCACAGGAGCCAAAAGAACTTATATTGCGGCAATTGTGGGAGGCAATCACTTCTACTGCCATATGATGGAACGTGACGAAGAGATGATCGAGAAAATCATTCTTATGGAAAAACACTTCTGGGAAGAAAATGTCCTTGGTGGTATCGAACCTGTTCCAGATGGCTCTGAAGCTACAACTAATTATTTTAACAGTAAATTCAGTCATTCCAATGGAGAAACCATTACTCTTCCTGAAGAAGTAATTCCTATCTGTGAGGAATACGAAAGACTGTCTAAACAGTTAAAAGATGTAGAGGTTGCCAAAAATGCAGCCGGAAACCAGTTGAAAAATTATCTGAAAGAAGCAGAAACAGGTATTGTCGGGAATCGTAAAATCTCATGGAAACAGATCAGCAAAAGTTCCGTGGATACAAAACGCTTAAAGATAGAAAAGCCGGATATTTACAATGATTATCTTACCCAGAGCCAGTATCGACGATTATCAGTAGCTTAGGAGGGATGCAGATGAGGGAGTATTTTCTAGATCGGATATACGGTGAGTATCAGTCTTATAAAGCTTCTGTGCTGGAAGAAAACGGTGGTTCTATATATGCTCGTTGTTATGAGATTGACTGTATGATAAACATTTACGAAATTTTAAAAGAATTTGCAATGAAATTGTCAGTAAACGAGCTGGAAAGATTAATGAACCATCGTGATATTCTGAAATATCTGTATGAACTGTGGATGAAGAAATCAGACAGCCATTACGCTGAAATGGAACATCATGTAGCGGATGAAATGAAAAAGCTGATTTCTAATACGGAAGAACTCAAAGAAAGGAATGTAGCATGAATCAGATTCGTTTATTAAACAGTGATGAAATCGAGTGCCGGGTTGGTACGATCAGTGAAAAGGGCTTGTCTCTCTTGCTCTATAAGGATGCCAGGGCAGATATGAAGATTCTGGATGAGACATTTGGAGCAATGAACTGGGAACGTCAGCATGAGCTGATCGGGGACAATCTTTACTGTACCGTTCGTATCTGGGATGAGAGCAAAAACCAGTGGATAGCCAAAATGGATGTAGGTACGGAAAGCTATACAGAAAAAGAAAAAGGGCAGGCAAGTGATTCCTTTAAAAGAGCCTGTGTAAGCGTTGGTATCGGCAGGGAGCTATATTCTGCACCGTTCATCTGGATTCCGGCAACTAAAGTAAATATTCAGAGGAAAAATGACAAATGTATTACCTATGATAAATTTAAGGTAAAAGAGATTCATTATAACCAGAATAGAGAAATCTCAGGTCTTGTGATCTCAAATCAGAACGGTCAGGTTGTATACAGTCTGTTTCCAACAGAAGCAGGTAAAATGCAATCTATAACAGCGTTTTCAGGTGCAAAAAAGGCTGTGGATTATGAGCAGTCTATCAACAGGGAACTGGAACGGACAGGCGTGGCACTGGATACGGTATTAAAGAGATATAAAGTACAGAGCATTCAGGAAATGTCAGAAGAAACCTGCCAGAAGGCAATTAACAGTTTAAAGAAAACGAAGAGTAAAGCAGCTTAAAGAAAGGTTGGGATAAATTATGATGCAGTTAAATGAATTTGCAGAACAGGTATTAACAGGTGTTAGAGAGAAAGCAGATGGGGATTTTAGTGTATGGACTACTACCATTCATAAGAATAATGGTACATCTTTTGTGGGGATTACAATTTCCGGTACAGAGAATCAGGCACAACCAATCGTGTATCTTGACGGATATTACAATATGTTTCTCCATTCCAAGATTTCACTGAAAGAAGTTTCTGATACCGTTTACGATGTGATTATGGAGCATATGAACTATGTCCCTGATGTCAAGATTACGGACCTGATGAACTGGAATCAGATGAAATCCAAAATATGTGTAAAGCTTATCAATGCGGAACAGAATAGGGAACTGCTGACAGATATGCCACACCGCTTTTATCTGGACTTTGCAGTGGTGTATTACATAAAGATCAGTGAACGCGGAGACGAATTAGAGACTATGGACGTTAAGAATAAATATCTGGATATGTGGGGGATTTCAGAAGAAGAACTGTACAGAACCGGAATGGAAAATATGGAAATATCCGATCAGATATTCTTTAAGAATATGAAAGAGATTTTCCCAATATGGCTGCAGAAAGAGGATGAACAGTCATTTCCGATGTATGTACTGACCAATGCCAGCCGTTATTACGGGGCTTCTGTTCTTTTGTTAAAAAAGGAACTGTCGAAGATCAGCCAGAGCCTTGGTAACCTGATTATCCTTCCAAGCTCTCTGCATGAGCTGATCGTATTACCAGAAAACCAGTATACCGGAGATTGTGAAGCGTGTGCGGAAATGGTAAAGAATGTCAATACATCTGTAGTTCTTCCAGAAGATTATTTATCGGATCATGTGTATACTTACAACAGGGATACACAGGAATTAAAAATTGCAGCATAACAATTATTAATGTGGGACAGTCAGGCAGATGCCTGGCTGTTCAACAGATTTTATTTTTTGTGGGGTAAATCTGACGTGTAGATGATTAGTAGTAAAATTATGGCATTTTATATTTGCCATGGCATAAAAAGCAAGTGTAAATCTAACGACCGTCAGATTTACTACTGTTGGAGGTGAGTTGAAAGTTGAAACTATATGGATATTGTCGTATTTCTACTAGGAAGCAGAACATGGAACGGCAGGTAAGAAACATATTGGCAGTGTTCCCGGATGCAATCATCATCCGAGAAATCTATACCGGAACGAAATTTCAAGGTAGAAAGGAACTGGAAAAACTTCTGAAAATTGTTCAAACCGGAGACACGATTATTTTTGATTCTGTCAGCAGGATGTCCCGTAATGCAGAAGAAGGATTCCAATTATATGAAGGACTGTTCCGTAAGGGAATCCATCTCATTTTCTTAAAAGAGCCGCATATCAATACGGATACCTATAAAAAGGCAATGGGAAATCGGTTGAATATGACAGGAGATGCGGTTGATCTGATTCTGGAAGGAATCAACAGGTATCTTCTGGAACTGGCAAAATCACAGATCAGACTTGCTTTTGAACAGGCTGAGAAAGAGGTATCAGATCTTCGCCAGCGTACCAAAGAGGGAATTGAAACTGCCAGACTGAATGGAAAGCAGATCGGACAGTTTCCGGGACGTACTTATGAAACAAAAAAATCAAAAGCAGCTAAGAGAATCATCATGAAGCATAATCAGGACTTCGGTGGTTCTCTCAACGACATAGAAACAATGAAACAGGCTGGAATATCTAAAAAGACTTTCTACAAATACAAAAATGAACTGCAGATGGAGCTGAGTTAAAGGTTTATAAAGATATGCAAGGCTTGAAAAAACGATGGAGGAATTAAAGATTATGATTATATGGTACAAAAATTTTATTGTAGTTGAAAATAGAGATAGGGAACTGGAACTTACGATTTCCATATGTGATGTACCTAGACAAAGGGATTCTGTTAGCAGTATGGATACCGATCTTGACAGCATTAAGGAAGATTTTCGAAATGGTTTTGATGATGTGATTGAAAATCTGATAAATGCAAAGGCTTATTCCGGCAAAGAAGCATTGGAAGATGATATCAAGAATGGAAAATTAAGGTTATATGCAGAAGCCCAGTATATAGATATCAACAAGTGCATTCTATGGTACTCACGTACTTCAGTTCAAAAGGTATTTCGGTCGCATAAAGAATATTTTGAAAGTTGTGCATCGGCGGTCTCCTATTGCATGGAATATCCGAGTGGCATTAGAAGATTTGAAATTTATGGAGATATGACATGGGAAAATAGTTGGGAATATCGGTACGAGCTTTCAGATTATGAGCATATACATGAACGATACAAATTTGGAGATATTGTTAAATTTAAGTATCCGATCTACGGATATTCCGAGGGAATTATTACCAGCGTAGCGGAAACAGAGAACGGAACGCCGGATATCTGCATTTCCCGATTATATGATGTATTTTGCGGAGAAAATATAATCATATCATGTGAGGACTTTGAAGGGTTTCATCACGATGACATCGAAACAGTCATCGGAACAGATAAGGAAACGGCACGAAGAGCGGTAAAGGAATTGTTTCCGTGGATGTATATAGAAGAGTATAGGAAAGAGGTGGATTTACTGTAATAAGGATATAGAAAGTCAAAGTAAACAGCAGCCCTAGATAAAAGAATGTCTTTAAATCTGGAGCTGCTGGAAGCTGAATTAGAATAGAATTTTAATCGTTTGCATTCAAAAGTTCGATATATACCTGCAAATATCGGTTTAAACGGTCAATATCAGCATCAGTTCCAGTAGAAAGAATTTGTGTGATCTCTGGTGGAAGTTTGGAAAGAACATCATTTTTGTTGTTACCGAAAATAAGGTAATCCAAACTGCAATGAAACAGATCACAGAACATGGAAAAATTCTTCAAAGACAAAGAGGATGTTCCACATTCTACATGGGAAATGTGCTTTGGACTGACACCGAGTTCATTTGCCAGAACTTCCTGAGTAACGTGGTTGGAACGTCGAATTTCTGCAATACGTTTTCCTATGGGGATTAAAAAATCATTATTCATATGACTAGACCTCCTGCGTATAGCTTATCCCGACTTAATAAGATTATTAACGCATTGAAAGGTATAGAAAATAAAGAAATATAAACCTAATAGGTTTGAAAATAAAATGAAAAGTGATAAAATAGGTTCATACTATAAATCGAAAGGAATAAGGGGAAAGAGAGAGTAAAATGACAATATTATTCTTTGTTTATATGGCGTTTGGATATTGGGCAACCGGAAGAACGATTTATGTCAATAAAATTTTGATTGGTACAGGAATGACCATTTTTATGAGACGTTTGGTAATGGGGACTATTCTGGGATGGATATTGATTCCAATCGCTGTTATAAAAATGCTTTTGGGAAAGTAGTAAATTTGAACAGAGTTCTAAAAAAGATTTGTTAACAGGAGAAAAACAATAATGAAGGATTATTACGAAATACTGGAAGTGACATCGGATGCTTCAGAAGAAGTAATTAAAGCGGCATACAAAGCATTAGTTAAAAGGATGCATCCAGATAATGGAGGAACAACTGTTCCGGGAGAAAAAAATATCGAAGATATCAATGAAGCATACGAGGTGCTTTCCGACAAAAATAAAAGGGCAGCTTATGATTATGAATGGGAAAAGCATAAGAACAATGCAACGGAGCAACAAAATTCTGGAACACAAACAAGGGAAGAAGTGCCACACAGCAGAGATGAACGAAAAGAAAAAATAGCAGGGGCTATAGCAGCTGCGGCATTGAGTATTATATTTAGAATATTAGGCTTACCGAGATGGCTTGGAATAATTGCGATATGTTACATGATATTCTGTCTGGCTGGGTTGGTATCGCCTTATATTATAGAAGTTATCAACCGATTACCAGCGGCAAAGGGACATTGGAATAGCGATGATAGTGAATCTCTTGAGGGTTTGGTAACTTTAATTGGATTGAGAATCACTTTTGCAGTATATGGGATACATAACTGGTTAAGCGGTATATGTACATTTTTAATGGTTTGTGCATTGATTTGGGTGGTTTTTAAAGTTGTTGAGATTATTGTCAAGGTCGATGAACCGTAATATCAAGTCGGAGGATGGCAAATGAAAGTTGATAGAAAGAAATTTTTAATCGGGACAGGAGTTGTTATTTTAGCTGTTGCAGCTTTTTGTATAGCAAATCCAAATAATGGTACACATTCACAAAATGCGAGAGCAAAAGAGTTAGCAAAAGAATTAGATGAAACAGTTACGGAAGATTCTATTCAAGGAACATATGTTACAGATGATGGGAAGATTTTTGCTATTGATATAAATGATACAGACATTTTGGATGTTAATTTGCTACTGCCCAAAGGTATTAGAGGAACTACAGATGGAACTTGCTCAGCAGTGTTTCCAGATCAGGGCTGGTTAGAGGAATATGCATATATAGATCTGGCAGAAAATAGTATATGTTTATTGGATGATAGCGAAACAAAATATACATATGAATTGGACAAGAAAAATCTTACGCTGACAAATCCTGAAAATAAGAAATTTGAGTGCCGGAAAATATCAGATGAATATGATGCGGACAAAGTAATTGATGCATCCCTGTTAAAACCAGAAGATATAGCAGGGGTATATAAAGATGGCGACTTAGCGATAGAGATAAACAAAAATAGTAGAGAATCTCTTGACGTATACTGGCTTGAGTTTAAAAATTCAGAATATGAAATTACGGCTATGGCAACAAATGTTCCCCTTGAAACCATAATTGAAAAAGGAGCAATAGCACTTGTCGGGGAGGATGCATATGATGCAAGGTGCGCTTATTTTATAACCAGAGGAAGAATGGCATTTGAAGGTTATAAAACAGGTCTGAAGGTTGCTGATTTAACGGAAGATGATTATGATGTTTCAAAAAAGAAAGAACAGGTATTAAAAAATCATCAGGATATAGATTATGATTATACTTCAATTTTGAAAAAAATTGATATAGTAAATGATGGGACAGATATTTATGCCTTTAATCCATACTGGAGCGAGACTAATAAACATTTCAGCTATTTTGAATCTGCATATTTGGATTTGGAATATCAGAATGATGGAACGGTTCAGATTTCTTTGAATGGCAAAAAATATACTTCATTTAAAGCAACAGAATATGAACCGGGAACTGACATATTCAGTGTCATTTATACTTGCGAGAACGGAAATAGGTTTCATTATTATCCGCAGTATGAAGAGGATCAACTGACATATGGAGAAGTTTCTTATTTGCCGGAAATTCAATTTTATGAAAATCTTTATGATGAATCCGGTCAAGATTGTGGTGGAAAATTTGTATGCCAGAATAATGAGGTAAAGAAAACAAATGAGGAGTCAGAAGATTCATATACGGAAAGTGGCGAGGAATCAGGGCAGGAAGATATGGATTTAGTAGAGGATGAGGATACTTCCATTGAATCAGATTCAGATGTATGGTTTATTACCTATAACAGTTTCTATAGAACCAGAGACATAGGTGGCATTGAAATCAATGTTATGAATGATGCAGTGATGTATGTCCAGTGTACCGGTTCAGACGGAAATATTGCAGAATGGGAAATGAACCTGAAACCAGCGGAAATCGGTGATGATGGAGAATATATTTATTATTATGGAAAAGGAATAAAAATGAGTTACTATCCATCAGATCATCATATACATGTGGATGCTGAGGATAATTATTTTGGAGATTACTATCCGAATGAGTAATCGAAAAATATAAACGGAAATAGAGGGAGTTATCGGAAACGGTAATTCCTTCTATTTTTACAGGATTTATATTGTGACAGATCACACTATATGTTACGATTTTGATAAATAAAAATAGTTAAGGCAGGGATGAATATGGGTACATTCAAAGATGTGTCACAGAAATTGTTAGAAAGAGAAAATGAGGAAGAAGGTGCTACTGAAAATACGAAATTGGAAGGATTTCAGGAATCATGTATGAGAAGACATAAAGGATATTTTGATGAGATTGCAGAGGCCTTAGAGTTGACAACTGATAAATTAGATCGCTTAAAAGAAAACGGGAAATGGACTTTTACAGAAGAAGGAACAGAGAAACTGGCAGATGCGCTGTTTTCTTATGAAAAAGAAACTAGAGGAAGAGAAAAGCCAGAAGCAACAAAAAGATTAGTAAAACAAATAATAAAATATGGGCAGTATAATGCATTCGCAGAAGTTAGTGTAACAGAACAATTAAGGGAATATTTTGCGGCTAATGAAATAATTGTTATATGTAGGGATTGTTTTTACAAGTTATTTGTAGATGTAGGGATTTCAGAAGAAGAAGCAAAAGAAATTATGCACGCTGCGGATAAAAAATTTAGTTATTCAAAAAGAAAGACGTATCAAGAAAGTTTTAAATGGATTGGGAAATTCTTAAAGCATCTTGAGAAAGTTAATTTAGATAGACATAATGATTTGTCCCTTTCAGAAAAAGAAAACACAATATGGTTAGATGAGATAAATCAAAAAATAGAAAAAGACATTGATGAGGCATGGATGCTGAGAAATCGTATGATACATATCAAAAAAAGAGAACGATATAAAGCTATAAAAGAATCATGGATAAATGGCGGATTTATAGGAATATTAAATAATTACAATAATGAAAATATTGAAAAAGCTGTGTTAAAGGAATGCGAAGAAAATCAAGATTTCATGAAAGATGTAAAAGAATATAAGAAGATAACAAAAAAAGACTTGGATCTGGAGACGATGGTAAAGCTTGTAGGAGTAAATTTAGTTCAGGTTGAAGAAGATGATGCATTATTAATCATTAAGGAATGTGTTGGAGTACCTGTCGATGGAAATGTATTACGTCATAAAGGAGACGACGAGAAATTGGAGAAGATTCTTAAGAATTTATATGTGGATATAAAGCAAAGAATTATAAATAGAGGGTTTGACTGTTTAATGACTAAAGATGTGCCGGAAAAAATAAAAGGGGAGAAATTATTAGAAGAAGCAAAAAAGAAAATTGAAATAGAAATGTGATGAACAGTAGTTGTGGTAGGGCTTAATGCCCTACCTTTTTTGATAGTGTTCACTCATGTCAAGGGAGAAAAAATAAAAAAACCCTACAATGACGCTGAGTTTTGTCCATGATATGCTTGAGTTATCAAAACCGGTTTAGATAATAGAAGCAAGCATATTGGAGGAAGAACAATGCAAAAGAATATCATCAAAAAAGAAGTGCCAGAGAAAATTGACAGAGCAGAGGTTTACCGACTGATTAAAGACACGGAAGTTATCTGTGTAGATAACATGAAACTCCGTATTCAGGATGAAGATGGCACATGGCCTGTGGTATCTAACAGTACGGCTGGAATATACATCAGAAATCTTTTTGTAGACAAAGAATGGCAGCCATATCTGAATGCTTCTGTAATGAATGGCTTTATACAGACATTAAAAACTGATCCTGATTTACAAAAGGATGAAAAAGACTTTAGGCATTCTGGGTATTTAATGACTGATGCAGGAATTTGGAATGTAGAGAAAGGTGGAATTGATGACGAACACGTTTCCAGAGAAATGTTGTTTGCCAGAAAAATACCAGTAAAGCCTTCCAGACGAACACCACCGGAATCACCTGCTTTTCAGAAGTTCTGCGAGAAGGTGTTTGGCAAAGATAATCTGTTGCAAAAAAGGGCAGCTTTATATGAAATCATAGGATATTGCATTTCAGATATTACAGGCGTGAAGAAAGCCATTTTTCTATTAGGTCCTTCTAATTGTGGAAAATCGGTTATTCTTCGGTTTATACAACGGTTGGTAGGAGAAGGAGAAGTGAGTAACGTATCACTTGCAAACTTTGCTCAGAAATTCAGTCCTGTAGAAATGTATGGCAAGACGTTGAACATCAGCGGAGAGGTACCGAGTTCTGCACTGCCTGGAAGAGCACTTGATGTATTCAAATGTGTTACAGGTGGAGATCGGATAGATCTGGAACGGAAAGGCTCACAGCCGTTTTGCGGAATAATTACAACGAAACTGCTTTTTGCAGGTAATACACTTCCCACCTTTGTTAAGGTCGATGGTTCAGACGCTTTGACAGAGCGAATGCATATTCTTCGTTTCGAATATGGAGTTGTAGAAGAAGAACGTGATAATGGGCTTGAAGATCGCTTATGGGAGGAACGAGACATTATTGTGCAGCATGCGTTGCAAGCCCTTGCTCAATTTGTCCGGAGAAATAAGATGTTTATACCATTGCAAGATGAACAGGAGCTTTTGGTAACACTGAAGCAGGTCTCAAATCCAATAGATTATTTTATGGAATCCTGTCTGGAATTTGACACAGAATACATGGTGCATATCAGTGATGTGTATGGAGCATATCAAAAATTTGCTGTGGAACAGGCACTGCCGGATATTGACAGGACGACATTCAGAACCTTGCTGACCGCTTCACAAAGAGGTATCAGAATCGGAACGACAAAGAGACGCCTTGGAAAGAAATCTCCGAAGGTGTGCTTTGAAGGAGTACGATTAAAAGAGGATAATGAAAAAATGTATGACAAAAGGCAAGATACCGTATTGTCAGACGGAAAATCAGGGGAGGAGAGATAATCATGGCAGAGAAGATGAAGATGCTTAATGTCAGAATCGATGTAGCTACAGATAAAAAAATTGAAGCTTTAGTCGAGAACAGCCGGATGAAAAAAAGTGATGTAGTAAGAAAACTACTTATGGAAAGCACGCAGCGTGTGATACTTAAAGATGGAACCAAAATCGCTCTGGAACTTGAAAAAATAGATACGCTTTTGAACTCTTCTGATTTTAATGAAGAGATAGAAACGAGAGTAACACAGGTATGTGATGCATTGTATGACGAGATTTATAAAGTTTTTCAGGAAGGGGAGAGGGAAGATGGCAATCTTGAAGATGATAAATGTGAAGGAAGCAGGAAGAAAAAAATTCAGGACAACACTGGAGTACATATCCAATCCTAAAAAAACTGGAAAAGAGATGGTTAAGATCGTAGAAAGTGCGGAACGCTTCCAGAAGAGAACATGGGTTAACCGATGTTTATACGGAAAAGAGGACTGTAAACGTCAATACAAGCAGATGATAGTGTCTCTTGCAACTTGTTGGGATCAAGATCCAGAACATCGCAGAGTGCAAGAAGAAGCACTGGAAGCGGTGAAAAAAGAATATGAACTGTACTTCAGCAAAATGGGATATGTAACCTGTGCATACATTCATTGTAATACACAGCATCCGCATTTCCATTTAATGCTGGAAACGCTGAATGTAATAACAGGAAAACAGTTTTCACAAAGTCCATCAGATTTAGCATTGTTGAAGAATTTTGGCAGTGCTGCGTTGAGAAAAGCAGGACTTAATGAAGAAATTCTCACCTCTGATATCTATGAAATCTCAGAGGAAGACTTCTGGCAAAGTGAAGAGCAAGAGGCATTTGACAATGATGCTGATAATAATGCGGAGTATAAAGAAACAGAGAAAGACGAGTGGAACAATGGAACAGATGGAACAAAAAACAGAGAAGAAAATTTTCAGAGCGCAATGTATAACAAAGCGGAAATTAAAAAGCAGAATTTAGAAAGAGAAGAGATGGGCTATGCACCAAGAAAGGCAAAAAGAGTTGAACCTGCGGTACAAAAAGAAATGTGCCATGTAGTTATTCCAACTAACAAAGAGATGTGCCATGTAGTTGAAATACCATTCGGACAGAGGCTTAATTCAACTGTTCCAGAACAGAGAGAGATGTGTCGTACAGTGTTCCAAAGGCAACAAGGCATCAACACAGATAATATTACAGGAAAAACAATGTGTGTGATAGTAAAGTAGGAGAGGAGATCATGATATGCAGAGTATGTATTACGGTGTAGATGAAGTAGAACAGGTTTTGCAAATCAGCAAAAGCAAAAGTTACACGCTTATAAGAAAGCTGAACGAAGAACTCAAGCAGAAAGGTTTCATTACCATTGCAGGAAAGATTCCAAAGAAATATCTGGAGGAACGTTGCTATGGATTAGCAGAGAAAGAAGCGTAGTCAGCAAGCATCCCGGAGACTGTAAAGGTCTCTGGGAAAGAAAGGAGCAATATAATTGACAGTAAAACAGAACGAGAAAGGCTTATGGGATGTTCAGTTCTACTACAAGGACTGGACCGGGAAAAGCGTGAAGAAGCACAAACGAAACTTTAAGACAAAGAGAGAAGCAGTAGCATGGGTGAATCAGTTTACAATGCAACAGGCTCATAATCTAAACATGGATTTCAAGGCTTTCTGGGAGATATACAGGAATGACATGAAAGAGCGTTTGCGTGAGAACACCATGAGAAGCAAGGATTACATTGTAGAGTTAAAGATTTTGCCCTACTTTGGAAATCGAAATATCTCGGAGATTTCAGCGGCAGATATCCGGGAGTGGCAGAATACGTTACTGAAGAAAGGATATTCTCAGACATATTTGCGTACGGTGAATAATCAGCTCTCCTGCATTTTTAACTATGCTGTAAAGTATTATGATCTTCCGAGGAATCCATGCCGTCAGGCAGGAACTATTGGAAAAAGTAAGGCAGATGAGATGAATTTCTGGACACAGGATGAATTTGAGCAGTTTATTTCCTGCATGGAAGATAAGCCAACTTCCCATTGTGGTTTTATGATTTTATACTGGACAGGTTGCCGAATAGGCGAACTGTTGGCTCTTACCTTAGAAGATTTTGACGAGGAAGAAAAAACTCTCAGAATAAATAAATCTTATCAGAGAATCGGGAACAGAGATGTGATTACTGATCCGAAAACCCAAAAAGGAAAGAGAACCATCACATTACCGGATTTTATGGTAATAGAGCTAAAGGAGTACACAGGTATGTTGTACGGACTCATGGCAAAGGACAGACTGTTTCAGAATACGACAAAAGCATACTGGGAACATGAAATACAGAGAGGTGTTGAGTTATCGGGGGTAAAAAGAATCAGATTACATGATCTTCGTCACTCTCATGCCAGCTTACTGATTTCCAAACTGGGGGCGCAACCTAATCTGGTAGCGGACAGATTGGGACATGAAAAGATTCAGACAACTCTGTCTACATATTCTCATTTGTATCCAGACCAGTCACGAAAGCTGGCAGATCAGTTGGAGAAGTTAGCGGAAGTGGATGAAAATTAACGGAAGGAGCAGAAAGTATGCCAGGACAACACAGCAATCCAACAATAGCGTTTCGTCCTACGCAATGGGAACGGGCAATGATTGAAGAACGGGTAAAAGCCAGTGGGCTGTATAAGAAAGATTTTATTGCAAGAAGCTGTATTTATTCCAATATTGTTGTAGTAGGAACAAAGCAACGGGTACAGTACCTTGTAGAAGAATTACGAGAAACACAGATTGTTATGAAAGAGATCACCGAGCAGATTCTGTCCGGTGATTTCTCTATGTTTGGGGAAAGCTACAAGGAGCTGAAAGAAGATTATCTGGCGTTTGTGATTACAATGGTGGATATTCTGAATGGAGCTGCGTATTTATTTGAAAAGAAGCCGGATTCCGATAACAGGCATTGGAAAGAACAGCAGGAGATTCAGCAGTATTGTGAAGCACTTGGAAAGGAGATTGGTGGAAAAGAAAAACAGGGCAGGAAAGGGATGTAACGGATAAAAATGTAGTTGTGCAAAAACCAGATAATAGATATAATATAGAAAAGAAGGTGAGAAAATGCAGGTATTAAATCTGGAAGAAAAGAATACAGAGCGTATGGAGGCTATTAACAAATTTACATTAATGGATGATACCTTTATGACGCAGGTTTTTTCAGGCGATTTAGAATGTACAGAAGAGCTTTTGAAAATAATATTAAAGAGAACTGATTTATCTGTGATAAAATCAGTTACACAGTTGACAATAGGAAATCTGTTTGGACGATCTGTGAGACTTGATATCTATGCCAATGATGCTACAGGAAAACAGTATGATATTGAAGTACAGCAGGATGACAGTGGAGCTGTTCCTGAACGAGCCAGACTTAACAGTGCATTATTTGATTCAAGGCTTACCACATCAGGAGAAAAATATAAAGAAATGCCGGAGACATACATTATCTTTATTACATCTAATGATGTTTTAAAGGGAGGACTTCCGGTATATACAATAGAAAGAACCATACAGGAAACAGGAGAACTGTTCGGAGACAAAGCACATATTGTTTATGTAAATGGTTCTTATAGAGGAAATGATGAAGTTGGATGGCTGATGCACGATTTTAACTGTAAAGATTATCGTGAGATGCACAATCCTAAGATTGCAGAAAGAGTCAGATATTTTAAGGAAGAACCGAAAGGAGTGACTGAAATGTGTGAAACGATGCAGAAAATTGTAGACAGAGAGCGTGATGACGCTGATGTTAAGGCAAGAATGGATATAGCACTGAATTTGTGGTCAGAAGGAGAACATGATCTTGATAAGATCTCAAGAACTACAAAATTGTCAATAGAGCAGGTTCGGAGAGCGATAACGGTTGTTCAGCCGGCTTGATAACAAAAGAATACAGGAGGTATTGAATGAGTAGTCGTATTGAAAATTTGGGTGACTATAATAAGGTACGAATAGATTTGCAAAATGCGGGGGGCGATTTAAATGTTCTTTATGGAAAAATCGGAGCAACTGCTGTGGCAAAAGCAGCTCCGGCATTGATGTTTGCTGGAGCAGGGATTCTTTGGGCTGGTCAAAAGGGAGTTCAACTTTTAAGAAAGAGAAAAGAGTTAATAAAACACGAGCCAGAATTAAAAGAGCAATTTAAAGAAGCTGTGCAATCAGAAGCGGTTGATGAAGAAAGCGTATAAGGTCTGTGGGATATTTTGGAAAAAATGTAGATAATAAAATTAAAACTAAGCAAGAGGAGAAGAATATATGAAAATAGTTTTTGAAGTTCATTTTAAGAAAAAAGATGACTTTATAGAGGAGGATTTTTTGAAGGTGATTTCAAAAAATTTAACTCAATTGAATATGGTTACATCGTTCAAATATATGGCAATTGACGAAGGATATTTATTTGAAGTAGAGTATAAAAATCTCATACCGGGAATTACTTATCAACCAATCTTGGGATGTTTTAGCAATCTTGAACGAGAATATCCATATATTAGTAATATGACAATACCTGTGGAAAGAATGAGATAAAAATTTCAGTGAATTATGATTGAAAGACTAAGAAGTTCTGGTTCTACAACAGTACCGTGGTTCTGGATTGGTTCTAAAAAGTTCTGAAACGAGATGCAGAATAGAAAAAAATTAAAAATAGTAGTAAATCTGACGTCTGTACCGAACCAATTTTACACCATGTTACAGAGAACGGAATAGAGTTTGAATAATCCACGCAATCATAGAAACCCAGTATTCATGCGGGTTACAAACAAATTTGTTTAGTGATTGGCAACAAAATGGCAACATTTTGTGATTATTCAAGAGATATAAATTTTATTTCATAACGTATATAAAGAAACCTTACTGATTTTCAGAAGTAAAAA
>OLNW01002080.1_pt1 | contig 18077 bp, 13 predicted proteins | sample 1672121 | NCBI WGS metagenome assembly OLNW01 (sample SAMEA3136648, study PRJEB25190) | human gut metagenome
AGGAGCAAGTGAAACATTTAGTAAACAAGGAATATATGATATAGCAGGAAATGTATCGGAATGGACACTAGAACATGCTACTTCTTCTTCAGGCTATCCTTGTGCTATTCGAGGATGCGCTTATTACCAGGATGGCGCGTTTTCAGCAGGCGATCGCCTCGGCGGCTCTACGACCAAGTGCGGCGACGACGTCGGCTTTCGTCCTTCACTTTATTAAATCGTAGCACTGAGTCCTGTACAGCGATATACTAGAATGGGCTCAAACAAAGAATTAAAAATAAAAATACCCCCTAAGTAGATTTTGGTTATTTACCATGTCTACTTAAGAGGTATCATATCAAAATTTACACACCATATAATACACTATCTTATAATCGGTACTGGGATATTTTTATATCCCAGTATTAGCAATTATCTGGCAGAAAAAAATCAAGTAGAAGCAATACGAAATTATGATGAATTAGTAGTAAATCTTGATAAAGCTAGTTTGGAAGAAGAAAAAAATAAGGCAAAAATATATAACGAAAATTTATCTGGAGACCCAGTTCATGACCCATTTGTTCAAGGTAGTGGCTATGCTTTGCCAGAAAATTATAAAGAAGTATTAAATTTTGCAGGAGATGGTGTAATGGGATATATAGATATTCCTAAAATATCTGTGTATCTACCAATATATCATGGAACAAGTGAAGAGGTATTAGAAAAAGGTGTTGGAGATATTTTTTATATTCATGTATTAGATGATGTATTGACCTATAAAGTACTTCCAATTTTGTTAGGTGCAAATACAGTCAATATGAAGAAAGGAGCAGTACATTTAACTGAAACATCGTATCCAATAGGAGGAGAGAACGCAAATAGTGTTATTGCAGCTCATAGAGGATATGGAAAAGCTACTATGTTTAGACATATAGAAAAGCTTGAAGTTGGAGATGAAATTTTTATTAGAAATTTTAAAGAAGAGCTTACTTATAAAGTGTATGAGATAAAAATTATTAATCCTGATGATATTAGAGAATTGGAAATTAAGAGCGGAGAAGATATTATAACTTTAATTACTTGCCATCCATATAGAGTTAATAATCAGAGATATATTGTTAAAGCCCAAAGAGCTGGTTAAAGTTTAATCTTAAAGTACAAAGGTAGACTATTGAAATTTTAAATAGTATATGATAAAATAGCAACTGATTTTAATTTGAAAAGGAGAAAAATATGTTAATAGAAATAGAAAAATACATAGCATTATTCTTTATATATTCATTTGCAGGCTGGTTAATGGAAACCGTACAAATATCAATAAGACAAAAGAAATTTGTAAATAGAGGATTTTTAATAGGACCATATTGCCCAATATATGGATGTGGAGTATTATTAATAACAGTATTATTGCAAAAATATTCTGGAGACATACCATTAACATTTATATTATCAATTTTGATTTGTGGTACACTAGAATATATGACTAGTTATGTAATGGAAAAAATATTTAAGGCAAGATGGTGGGACTATAGTCAAAGAAAATTTAATATAAATGGACGTATATGCTTAGAAACACTTATACCATTTGGAATAGCAGGAACATTCATATTATATGTAGCAAATCCATTTATAATGAAGTATATAAACATGATGCCAGAATTAGGTTTGCATATATTCACAGTAATATTTCTATTGGTGTATATTACAGATACAATCGTATCATTCAAGATAATTCTTAATTTAAAAGAAATGACAAGAGAATTTAGGGATAATACAGTAGAAATATCTACAAAGGTAAAAAAGATTATCAGAAAAAAATTGTATTTATACAGAAGACTTGCACATGCATTCCCTAAAATTCAAAATAATGTGCTATATGATAAATGGGATGAAATGAAAAAGAAAATAGAAGAATCTAAAGAAGAGATTGCAACTAAAATAGATAATTCTAAAAGAGAAATTAGAAATAAAATAGATTCGTCTAAGCAAAGTTTTAAGAAGAAATAAAGTGCGCAGAAAACTGCACCGATGGGACCGGTTCTCAACGGTGCAGTTTTATTTTGCACCGTTGAGAACCGGTCCCAAACGTGCAATTTTTGATTTTAAGTTTTCAGAGCACTCAATCAAAGGAAGACGAGGCAAACCAAAATTAAAGCCAAGCATATTGATAGCGTGCTTAACAGGAATAGGATTGGTTTCGGCAAATAAATTTTCAATTATAGGTAGAGCTTGTAGTTGATAGAAACACGCTTCATCAGGTGCTTTTTGAAAAAAAGAATTTGTAATGCTAAGTGTAAGCTTTGGAGCTACATTAGATAAAACAGAAATTACACCTTTCCCACCAAGAGACAGGATTGGGCAAACCTGGTCATCATTTCCAGAATAGATTGAAAAATCATCACCACATAATGATGCGATTTTGGCAATCTGAGAAATATTGCCACTTGCTTCTTTAATGCCAATAATATTATCGATTTTTGATAGTTCAAAACAAGTTGATGTTTCAATATTTATGCCAGTTCTGCTAGGAACATTATATAAAATAATTGGAATTGATACAGATTCGGCAATAGCTCTAAAATGTGCTATAAGACCTGCTTGAGTTGTTTTGTTATAATAAGGAGTAACAACTAAAAGCCCATCGGCGCCGAGGTTTTCTGCTAAGATAGACATTTCTACAGCGGAAGCGGTATTATTTGAGCCAGTTCCAACAATAACAGGGATTTTACGATTGCTAGAATTGACTGTTTTAATAGCACAAGTTATAGCATCAATTTTTTCTTGTTTGCTCATAGTACTAGATTCGCCAGTAGTACCACATACAACAAGGGCATCAACTCCAGATGAAATTTGAAATTGTATAAATTTTTGGAATTCTTCAGTATTAACACCATCTTTGCTAAACGGAGTAGCAAGAGCAGTTGCAACTCCGGTAAATAAACATTTTTTCATTATTTAATCATCCTTTCCATAATCTGAATAGCATTACTTGCAGAACCTTTTCTAAGATTATCGGCTACAACCCACATATTAAGGCCGTTTTTAACACTAAAATCTTTTCTAATTCTACCAACAAATACTTCGTCATGTCCTCGTGCAGTTGATGCCAATGGATATAAATTTTGCTGAGGATTATCTTCAACAATAATGCCAGGAGAATTCTTTAAAACTGAGATGGCTTTTTCTACAGAAACATTTTTTTCGAATTCAACATTTATACTTTCACTATGGCAAGTAGTAACAGGAACCCTTACTGTTGTAACTGTAATAGGTAAATTTGGGTGCCCTAAAATTTTGCGAGTTTCATTTATCATTTTCATTTCTTCTTTTGTATATCTATTAAGTAAAAAAACATCAATATGTGGAAGACAATTGTCATAAATAGGATGAGGAAATTTTACTAAAGGTTTATCAAGTTGTTTTCTGCCATTTTCTAAGTCTTCTAGACCAAGCTTGCCAGCACCAGAAACGGCTTGATATGTAGAATATACAATTCGTTTTATTTTAAAATTATCATCTAAAGGTTTTAATGCAACTACTGCTTGAATTGTAGAACAATTTGGATTGGCAATTATATTATGATGTTGTGCAATATCTTGAAAGTTTACTTCTGGAACAATTAGTGGAACATCATCATCCATTCTAAATGTGCTACTATTATCAATAACGATACAACCTTTGGATGCTGCAATAGGAGCAAAATGTTTTGAGATTTCGCCACCTGCTGAAAAAATAGCAAAATCAAAACCGATGTCAAAAGAATCCTCTTTTAGTTCTTGAACTATATAATCTTTATTAAAAAATTTCAATGTGGTTCCAGCCGATTTACTTGAACTGAATAGAGTATATTCGAAATTAGGTAAATTCTTTTCTTCTAAAATTCTCAATGCTGTTCTGCCAACTAGCCCTGTTGCGCCAATGATTGCTAATTTATAAATTTTCATAACTCCTCCTTAAAAAAATCTTATTATAAAATTGTATGATAATTATTAAGATATATGACTTGTATAAATATGGTGCCACACACATGTGTCGAATTATGTCGAACGAATTTTCTTGACAAACCGAGCTGGGTGATAGTATAATAGACGGGTAAAAGGCCAATTCTTATATCAATTATTTAAATTCTAAAAACTGAAATTTAAATCTCAAACTTGACTATCAATCCATAAAATGTTAAAATAATCAGCAGAGTGTAATAGAAAATAGAAAGAAGGAAAAGAAGTGAAAGTATTAGCAATAGGGGATATTGTTGGAGAAGCAGGAGTAAAAAAATTAAAAGAAGAACTACCTAAGATAAAAAAACAAGAAGGAATCGATTTTGTAATAACAAATGGAGAAAATGCCGCAGGAGGAATGGGCTTAACAGAAAGATATTTTAAAGATATAGTAGATGCAGGAACAAATGTAGTTACAATGGGAAATCACACATGGGGAAAAAAAGATATATTTAAATTTATAGACCATCATAGATTACTAAGACCAGCCAATTATCCAAAAGGAGTAGTAGGAAAAGGTTGCGAAATATATGAATGCAAAGGCAAAAAAATTGCAGTAATGAACTTTTTAGGAAGGGTAGATTTAAATATACTTACAGAAAATCCATTTGTAATGGCAAAAGAAATGGTAGAAGAAATTAAAGACCAAGTAGATATGATATTTATAGATTTTCATGCAGAAGCCACAGCAGAAAAGATTGCGATGGGAAGATTTTTAGATGGTAAAATCACTGCATTATGGGGAACACACACACATGTGCAAACTGCAGATGAACAAATATTACCAAATGGAACAGGATACATAACAGATTTAGGAATGACAGGACCAAAAGATTCTGTAATAGGAATGGATGTAAATGTATCTTTTAAAAGATTTGAAACAACATTGCCAGAAAAATATAAATTAGCAGAAGGCGAAAGTATGTTAAATGCAGTAGAATTTATAATTGATGATGAAACAAACAAAGTAACTGAAATAAAAAGAATTCGTGTATAAACATAAAATCTGTCGAAACCTGCGACGAAAACTTGAAAAAATTTCCAATAACTCCTAGACAAAAATTTCCATATGTTGTAAAATACAAAATGTAAACGTTGCAACAAAAATTAAATTATAGGAGGCAGAAAAGAATGGAAATTTTAAAAATTTCATCAAAATCTAATCCAAATTCAGTAGCAGGAGCTATAGCAGGATTAGTTAAAGAATCACAAAAAGCAGAAATGCAAGCAATTGGAGCAGGAGCTCTAAATCAAGCAGTAAAGGCAGTAGCAATAGCAAGAGGATTTGTAGCACCAGCAGGAGTAGACTTAGTATGCATACCAGCCTTTGCCGAAGTAGAGGTAGAAGGAGAAGATAGAACAGGAATAAAACTGATTGTAGAATCAAGAAAATAATAGAAAAGTAAATAAAAAATTGGGGGGCATTTTTAATGCTCCCTTTTTGGGCAAAATTTGGAAAAAAGCTTGAAAAAATTGCTGTAATGATATATTATTACAAAGTAATGAGGTGATAGTTTGAAAGGCAATTGGATAAAATATATATTTGTAATATTTGTAATTGTAGTAATAATTGCAGTAATCTATAAAGTAAATCAAAAAGAAAGTAAAAATGAAGAAGAAACTAAAACAACGACTACAGAAGAAGAGATTGTAAAAGAAATTAATCTAGGAGTTGCTTCATTTGATACAGCAAATCCGATATTAAGTCAAAATAAACAAGTGCAAGAAATATCAAGAGTAATATATGAGCCATTATTCGAATTAGATTCAGAATACAAATTACAAAAATGCTTGGTAGATGACTGGGCAAAAACAAGTCCAACAACATACTTAATAAAAATAAAAAATGATGTAAAATGGTCTGATGGAAGTATGCTTACAATAGAAGATGTAATGTATACAATAGATATTTTAAAACAGATACCATCAATATATGGAAATAATGTTCAATATATAGTGGGAGTAGATAAAGTAGATGAGGATACAATTCAGATAACTATAGACCATGAAATTACTTTTTTTGAGTATAACCTAATTTTTCCAATAATGAGCAAAACATATTATGAAGGGCAAGACTTTTCGAACACAGATAAAAATAATGCACCAATAGGAACTGGAAAGTATAAAATAGTTCAAAATGATAATGATAAAATAGTTTTAAACAAAAACGAAAATTACACAAGAGATAACTTGACACTCGAAACAATAACAATATCTAAATATTCAAGTTTAGGAGAATTATACAATGCGTTTAAATTAGGCAAAGTAGATATATTAACAACAAACAATACTTCAATAGAAAGTTATATTGGAACGATAGGATATAATAGGCAAGAAGTGGCAGGAAGAGAATTTGATTATTTGGCGTTAAATACACAAAATGCAGTATTAGGAAAAACAGAAGTAAGAAATGCGTTGTCACATGCTATAAATAGAGACAATATTGTAGCAACACAATATAATAGTAAATACAAAGTAATGGACTATTCTTTAGATTATGGAAGTTGGCTAAAAGGAGAGGCTGGGGATAATTCATATAATCCAGAGCTTGCAAAACAAATTTTGGAACAAAATGGTTGGGAATATAAATACAACAGATGGCAAAAAACAGAAAATTATATTACACAATCATTAACATTTAGGCTTGTTGTGCAGGCATCTAATCAGATTAGAGTAAATATTGCAGAGATGATAAAAGCAGATATGACTAATATTGGAATAAATGTTACAATAATCAAAGCTAGTGATAATCAATATCAAAGTTATTTACAAAATAAAAATTACGAAGCAATAATAACAGGAACTACAATTTCTGCAAATCCAAGTATAGAAACATATATGAGCATGTGCAATTTTAATAATGAGGAATTAAATAATTTGATGGCAGAAGTAAAAAACATAACAAAAGAAGATTTATTACAAGAAAAATATAAAAGAATACGTGAGATTTTTAATGAACAAAAACCGTACATTGGCTTATACAGCAATTATTATGCAGTAGAAAGTAGTTGGTCACTTAGAGGAAATGTAAATGCAAATTGGTACAATATTTTTATTGATATTAATAATTGGTATAAAAATTAAAAAAATGCTTGACAAAAGAAAAAATTAGATATATAGTATGAATATCGAACAAAAGTTTATAAAAGTAGGAGGAAAATTACATGGAAGAAAACGTAGAAAAGAGAAAGGCATTAGAAGTGGCAATGAGCCAAATAGAAAAACAATTTGGAAAAGGGTCAGTAATGAAACTTGGCCAATTTAAAGCAATGGAAATAGAAGCAATTCCAACTGGAGCATTAAGCTTAGATATAGCATTAGGAATAGGAGGAGTTCCAAGAGGAAGAATTATAGAAGTATATGGACCAGAATCATCAGGAAAAACCACACTTGCATTACATGTAATAGCAGAAGCACAAAAAATGGGAGGAGAAGCAGCATTTATAGATGCAGAGCATGCATTAGACCCAGTATACGCTAAAAAGCTAGGGGTTGACATAGACAACTTAATAGTATCTCAACCAGACACAGGAGAGCAAGCATTAGAAATAACAGAAGCATTAGTAAGAAGTGGTGCTCTAGATGTAATAGTAGTAGACTCTGTTGCAGCATTAGTACCAAAGGCAGAAATAGATGGAGATATGGGAGATTCTCATATGGGACTTCAAGCAAGATTAATGTCACAAGCATTAAGAAAACTTGCAGGAGCAATAAATAAATCAAAAACAGTATTAATATTCATAAACCAATTAAGAGAAAAAATAGGAGTAATGTTTGGAAATCCAGAAACAACAACAGGAGGAAGAGCATTAAAATTCTATGCATCAGTAAGAATGGATATAAGAAAAATAGAAAATATCAAACAAGATGGACAAGTAGTTGGAAATAGAGTAAGAGTAAAAGTTATTAAAAACAAAGTAGCTCCACCATTTAGAGAAGCAGAATTTGATGTATTATATGGAAAAGGAATATCAAAAGAAGGAAATATATTTGATATGGCAGTAAATCTAGACATAATAGACAAGAGCGGTTCATGGTTTAGCTATAATGGAGAAAGAATAGGTCAAGGTAGAGAAAATGCTAAGAGATATTTAATGGATAGACCAGAAATGCTTAAAGAAGTAGAAAAAAAAGTAAGAGACAATTTCGCGAAAGCATTTGAGCAAAGCTTAGGAGAAGAAATGGTAGAAGAGGAAGATAAGGAAGAAACTGAGGAAGAATAATGTTATATAATATAGGAGAGGCTGAGATAGGCCTCTTTTTGTTGTGCTTTTGCTTAAGTAAGTAAAAAAGAGAAGAGTCAAATAAAATTTATTAGGAATTTCTTGCTATTTTAAAATTAAAATAGTAAAATAGAAACAGAAATTAAGAAAATCGAAAGGAAAGAGATATGAATAAAAAATGGCAAATAAATAAAGCACCACAAGAGCAAATCGAAATGTTGCAAAATAAATATAGTATTAACAAATTACTAGCGATAATATTAGCCAATAGAGGAATTGTTGAAGAAGAGCAAATAGAAAAATTCCTGAGTCCCAAAAGAAGTGACTTTTATGACCCATTCGGAATGCCAGATATGGAGAGTACAGTTAATAGAATAATAAAAGCAATAAACAATCAAGAAAAAACGATAATATATGGAGATTATGATGTTGATGGAATAACAAGTGTAACAGTGTTAAAAAGTTTCTTAGAAGAAAGAGGCTTGAATGTTGGAGTATACATACCTAATAGGTTAGAAGAAGGTTATGGACTGAACAGAGCAGCAGTTGAAAAAATAGCAGAAGAAGGATATACACTAATGATAACTGTAGATTGTGGAATATCAGCAATAGAAGAAGTCAAATATGCAAGTGAGTTAGGAATAGAAACACTTATAACAGACCATCATGAGCCAGGAAGTGAGCTTCCAAAGGCATTGGCAGTTGTAGATGCCAAGAGAAAAGACAACAAATACGAATGTAGAAATCTAGCAGGAGTAGGAGTGGTGTTTAAGCTTATACAAGCAATTTCTATAAGATTAGGTTTGGAAGAAAGAGAATACTTAAAATATTTAGATATTGTATGTTTAGGAACTATCTCAGACATAGTGCCATTAACAGATGAGAACAGGGTAATAGTAAAATTAGGACTAAAATTAGTCCAGCAAACAAGAAATTTAGGATTGAAATCAATTTTACAATCAATAGGATACAACAACATTGATTCAACAGCGATATCATTTGGTATAGCACCAAGAATAAATGCTTGTGGAAGAATGGGACATCAAGAAGATGCATTAAAGCTATTTTTGTCAAAAGAATCAAGACAAGTTTATGAATTAACACAAAAACTAAATGAATATAATAAAGAGAGACAAGAAATAGAAAAAAATATTTTTGCTGATGCAGTTCAACAAATAGAAAGAGACGGCTTGGATAAAAAAGATACAATTGTAGTTATGGGCAAAAATTGGCATCATGGAGTAATAGGAATAGTTGCATCAAAAATAACAGAGATGTATTTTAAGCCAAGTATATTATTATGTGAGGAAGATGGACTAGGAAAGGGCTCTGGTAGGAGCATTCCAGGATTTGACCTGTATGAAACCTTGACAGAATGTTCAGAAGCAATAGAAAGATTTGGCGGACATGCAATGGCAATTGGAATAACAATTAACTCAAATAAATTCGAGGAGTTTAGAAATAAGTTTGAAAAAATAGCTAAAGAAAAGAAAATAGAAGAAATTGTCCCAATCTTAAAAATTGACTCACAAATAAGTCTAGATGAAATTAATAGAGAAATGGTAGAAAGTTTAAAAGAATTAGAACCATTTGGAGAAGAGAATAAAACACCATTATTTTTGTTTAAGAATTTAAAGATTGATTCAATAAGAGCACTTACTGAAGGCAAACACTTAAAGCTTACAGTAAAAGAAAATAAAAATATAGTAAATGCAATTGGTTTTAATATTGGAGAACTTGCGAATGAATATAGGATTGGAGATAAAATCAATCTTGTAGGCAGTCTTGAAATAAACTCATTTAATGGAGTAGATAATATTCAAATAAATATTAAAGATATAATGCACGGATGGGACCGGTTCTTAACGGTGCAGTGCACCGCAAAGAACCGGTCCCAAACGTGCAAAATAAAAATTGCACCGATGAGAACCGGTCCCAACGGTGCAGTTTTGAAAAAGGGGGAAATGCTATGACGACAAATTATACTATAAAAGATATAATAGATAAAGCTAAGAAGAATAAAAGATGGGCAGATACAAAGTTAATTCAAAGGGCTTACAATTATGCTGTCCAGAAACATGGAGACCAAAAAAGAAAGTCAGGGGAGCCATATATAATACACCCAACGAATGTTGCATATACAATTGCAGAGTTAGGTCTAGATGAACCAACTATTTGTGCAGCATTATTGCATGATGTTGTTGAAGATACAGATGCAACAAATGAAGATATTAAAAGAGAATTCGGCGAAGAAATTGCAGAAATGGTAGATGGTGTTACTAAATTAAAATTGATACAACATGCATCTATTGAAGAGAATCAAGTAGAGAATTACAGAAAAATGTTTTTAGCAATGGGAAAGGATATTAGAGTAATAATCATTAAATTAGCAGATAGATTGCACAATATGAGGACTCTTGAATTTCTAAAAAGGGAAAGACAGATTGCTATATCAAAAGAAACGATGCAATTATATGCGCCACTTGCAAATAGATTAGGTTTATATTCTATGAAATGGGAACTTGAAGATTTAGCTTTTAAATATCTATATCCAGAGGAATATGGCGAATTGATTAAAGGGATAGAGCAAAAAAGAGAACAAAGATTGAAGTTTATAGAAAAGATTATGCAAGATATAAGAGTGCAATTAAAGAAACAGCATATAGAAGCGGAAGTTACAGGAAGAGCAAAACATTTATATAGTATATATAGAAAAATGCAGAGAGATAGCAAAACACTTGACCAAATTTATGATTTGTTTGCATTAAGAATTATAGTTAATTCAGTAAAAGACTGTTATGCTGCATTAGGTGTTGTGCACGAGATGTATACTCCTATGCCGGGAAGATTTAAAGATTATATTGCAGTTCCAAAAGCTAATATGTATCAATCTATACATACAACTCTTTTAGGAGAAAAGGGTACTCCATTTGAGGTTCAAATTAGAACTTGGGATATGCACAGAATTGCTGAATATGGTATTGCTGCACATTGGGCATATAAAGAAGCTAATTATGGAAGTAAAAAAGGACATCAAAATGTTAAAGTACAGGACGATAAACTTGCTTGGCTAAGAGAAAGCCTAGAATGGCAACAAGAAATGCAAGATCCTCAACAATTTTTGGAGACGTTAAAAACAGAATTGTTTGAAGATGAAGTTTATGTGTTTACACCAAAGGGCGCAATAAAAGTATTGCCTAAAGGAGCAACTCCAATAGATTTTGCATATTGTATACATGCAGAAATTGGAAATCATATGACAGGGGCTAAAATTAATAGTAAGATGGTTCCTATAATAACTCCTATTAGAAATGGAGATATTGTAGAAATATTAACATCAGATAATTCAAAGGGGCCAAGCATGGATTGGCTTAAATTTGTAAAAAGTACATCTGCTAGAAATAAAATAATGTCATGGTTTAAAAAAGAGAAAAAAGAAGAAAATATTGAAAAAGGTAAAGCTTCAATTGAAAGAGAATTAAAAAGAATTGGAATGGCATATGGAGATATATTTAAAACAGAATATATAAATCCAATGCTTGATAGATACAAATATAAAAACCTTGACGAGATGTATGCAGCAGTAGGATTTGGTGCTATAACTGCACAAAAAATAATTGCAAGAATGTTGATAGAATATAGAAAAGAGCATAAAGAAGAACCTATAGAAGAGAAAATAGAAGAATTATCAACAGCAAGAAAGAATCCTCCTAGACCATCAGATTCCGGAATAATTGTAAAAGGCATTGATAATTGTTTAGTTAAACTTTCAAAATGTTGTAATCCACTTCCGGGGGATGAAATAATAGGTTATATAACAAAAGGAAGAGGCGTATCAGTTCATAGAAAAGATTGTGTAAATGTAAATGAACTGCTAAAAGAGGAAAATAGAATAATTGATGTTAAATGGTATGACCAAGAAAAGGTAACATATACAGTAGAGATTGAAGTGTTTGCTAATGATAGAAATGGACTTTTGGCAGATATAATTAAGAAAATAAATGATGCTAAGGCTAAAATTTTAGGAGTAAATGCTAGAGCAACAAAAGAAAGAATTGCTATAACAGAGGTAACTCTTGAGGTTGATAACTTGGACGGGCTAAATAAAATAATTCGTGAGCTTAGAAAAGTAGATAGTGTTTATGATGTAAAAAGAAAGAAATAGCACGGATGGGACCGGTTCTTAACGGTGCAAAAAACTGCACCGTTAAGAACCGGTCTCATCCGTGCACTTTTGTAATATAAATGTAATATTTAAATATAGCGAAAAATGTTGACAAATTTAAAAATATGGTATTAAATAAAAGAGTAAAGTAAAATATGAATTATACTTTTCTTGGGGGTGATAAAGATGGCAAGAAACACAAAAACAGTGGTAGGATTAGTATTGATAGTAGCAGTATTACTAGTAGCAGTTGGTTATGCAGCAATTACAGCAGTAACTTTAAATATAAAAGGTAAAGCAGATGCAAATGCAGACACAAAAAATTTTGTTGTAAAATTTACAGGAACACCAACAGTTTCTGATGCTGATAAAGTAACAGCTACATTAAGTACAACAGACCAATTAAAAGCTACAATGGATGTAAAAGGGTTAACAGCTAAAGGAGATACAGCTACAGCAACATTCACAATTGCAAATGACAGTGCAGATTTATCTGCAGCATTATCTGCAGTATCAACATGTTCAAATACAGAATATTTTAGTATTTCTCATAATATTGCAAAAACACCACTAGCAAAAGGTGACACAACTACAATAACAATAACAGTTGAGTTAATTAAAACACCAATAAAGGATGAACCAAAAGGTACAATTGATGTTGTTATAACAGCAGAACCACAACAACCTAATGCATAGTATAATGTTAAATTTCAAAGGAAGAGCTCTCTTCCTTTGAAATTTAGTAAAATTGAATAGTATTATTTGTGTTTGTTTAAATACAAGAAAATACATATAGCCATAAAGACATACAGCAAAGAAAAATAGATAGAAACAATACTGTTCAAAATGTTGGTATAAGATATCGGAAGAGGGTGAAAAAATGAGAGGAAATAGAAAATTAGTAGTAGGAGGAGTATTATTATTAGCGATAATATTAATAGCAGTTGGTTATGCAGCAATAGGCACAAAGAGTTTAAAAATAACAGGAACATCAACAGGAACACCAAGTACTGGAAACTTTACAGTAAAATTCACAGGGACACCAACAACAGGTGGAAAAGGAACAACAACAGCTACATTAAGTACAACAGACCCATTGGCAGCAACTATGAATGTAAAAGGACTGACTGCAAAAGGTGACAAAGCAACAGCTACATTTACAATAACAAATTCCAGCCCTGACTTGTCAGCCGGATTAACTGCAACAGCAAGTGTTACTAATACAGAATATTTTAAGGTAACACCAACAATTGCGACAGCAACTGTTGCAAAAGCAGGAACTACTACAGTTACAGTAACAGTAGAATTAATAAAAACACCAATAGACTCAGACCCAACAGGAAATGTAACAGTTACAGTAACTGCAACACCAAAACAACCAACATAAATCTAAAGAAAATTATAAAAGTTAAAAGGAGGAAAGATGAAGGTTGAAAAAATAAGGTTATATACAATAGAAATTGCACTAATAATATTCTTCCTTTTAGCTATGATATTTAATAAAGTCATAACAAAACCAATAATAGCGGTAGTATTATTAGTGTTTATGGTAATCAGCAAATTGTTAGTGAAAACTGGAAAACAGAGTTTATTAGACAGTACTTGGACTACAATATTATTAGTAGGGATAGGATTTGTATATGTAATTCTATTGTACGTATTAGGAATATTTACAGGATTTTATGAATCTACGGTCAAATTAAGTATTTGGTCAATAGAAAATCTTATAATACCATATGTAGTAATAATAATATCAGCAGAGAATATAAGAAAAACTATTTTACTAAAAGAAGTAAAATATTCAAAAACAATGATGCTTATTGCGATGATATTGTTAGATGTTATTATAAGTACGAATATTTATAATTTAAATACAGTAAAAGATTATTTTGTGTTAATAAGTTTTGTAATATTTGCATCAATAGCAAACAACTTATTATTTAACTATATAGCAGTAAAACACAGAAATGTTGATGCAATAATACTATATAGATTAATAACAACATTATATTCGTATATAATACCAATAACTCCAGATATATATATATTCTTAGAGTGTATTATAAAAATGATAGTACCTTATTTGATTTATATAATATTAGAAGGAACTTATGGACCTAAAGAAAGAGTTATTTCGGTAGAACAAAGACGACAAGATAAGATAATAACAGTAGTGTTTTATATAATAATTGCAATAATTGCAATATTAGTAAGTTGTAGATTTAAATATGGTATACTGGTAGTTGGCTCAGGAAGTATGACGGGAACATTAAATAAAGGAGACATTATATTTTATGAAAAATATGAAAAAAATCAAGAGATAGAAACCGGACAAATAATAGTATTTAATAATGATGACATGAAAATAATTCATAGAGTAATAGATCAAAAGTTTGTGGGAGAAGACGTAAGATATTATACTAAAGGTGATGCTAACCAAAATAAGGATGATGGATATAGAATAAGAAAAGACATAATAGGACAAGTTAAAGCAAGAATTCCTTATATTGGATATTTAACATTATGGATAAACGATTTGATAGGAGGAAATAAGTGATGAAAGAACAAGATTCAATGGAAAAAGAAAAAATTATACTTGAGCATAAAAGAAAAAGAAAACATAATAAAATAAAATTGGCTATAATAAGTATTGCATTAATATTAATAGCTACTATATTAATTTCAGAATATACTCTGTTATCAAAAAATGAATATAACAATTATGAAGAAAATGCAAAAGTAGATTATAAGGTAAACTTAAAGGAAAATGAATTTTATACAGAAAGCACATTAGATGAAAGAAGTGCAGTAATAGCTAGTTTAATAAATGGTATTGAAATAAGCTTTAACTATAATTTTGATTTAGAAAAAGAACAAGATTATACATACAACTATAAGATTATAGCAAAAACTAATGTATCAGATAGCAATAAAACAACATCAATTTATGAGACAACAGATGAATTAGTAAATAAAGTAAATCAGCAATCAATTGGCAAAAATTTATCTATATTAGAAAAAATTGCAATTGATTACAATGAATATAATGAAAAAATAAATAAATTTATAAATATATATAATCTAAATGATGTGACAAGCACATTAGAATTAGATATGTATGTAAATATAATAAATAGTTGTGATGGAACACAAATGAATAACGAAAGTAAAGTTATGACATTAAGTATACCTTTAACTACAAAAACTGTTGAAGTTAGTATAGGAGCAAATGTAGTAAAAGATGAAGGAAAAGTCTTATACAAAAAAAGTGAATATCAGAACATGGAATATGTATTAGCTATAGGAGTTGTATTTGCAATTGCAGGACTTGTAATGTTAATAAAATTTGTAAAATATTTACTAGATACTAGAAGTGCAGAAACAATGTATGAACAAGAACTAAAACAAATATTGTTTAGTTATAAGTCTTATATTCAAAAATCTAATAATGCAATAAATAGAAGAGGATACAAGATAATACAAATAAATAGTTTTGAAGAAATATTAGGTTTAAGAGATACAATGCAGACTCCAATATTAATGTATACAGAAGATGGGGAATTAAGAACAAGTTTTGTAATTATAAATTCTGGAATATTATATGAGTATGTATTAGGAGCAAAAGAAATAAGAGAAGAATTAAGAACAAAAAGTGCAGAGGCAAAGAAGAAAAAAGAAAAAAATAAAAATAAATAATTCAAGGAGGGAATAAAGTGAGATTTTTAAGAAGAAAAAATCTAATACTGTTATTCCTTTTATTAATGACAGTGTTAGTAATGGGAATAGGATATTCGGCTATAAATTCTGTTACGGGAGAAATTAAGGGAACTTTAGTAGCAAACTCACAACAAGGAGTATTTATAACAAATGTTACATATGTTAGTAATGTTGATGCTCAATTGGGCAATTGCCAAATTGGTAGCTTTTTAGGAACAACAATGAAAAGTAGAGTGGAGTTATCAAGTACTAATGCCTCTTCTTCTGTAACTTATAGAGTTACTGTGTATAATGCTTATGCAACTGAAGCAAAATTCACAGAAGTCGTATATGATAATGATTTTTATGACAATCAAAATATTACTTTTGAGATATCAGGATTTAAGCAGGGAGACATTATTGAATCAAAAGCTACAAAAGATATAACAGTTACATTTAAATACAAGAGTTCAACTGTTCCATCCAATAAAGTCTTAAATTCATATTTGAATTTTAAAATTGAGAAGATTAATAGGTTGATGCTAGCAAGATATGCTGGTAATACAAATTCAGTTTATTTAAGAAGTTCAGTTGCTAAAAATAAAATAGAAAGTATACAATTTAAAAAAGGTACAGATATTCCAGAAACAGCAACAAATATATTTGATGCTTCAGAAAGCCAAGATAATAGTATAATCGGATATTACACAGATACGGATAATAATGAATTATATGAATTAACTTTTATAAGTGAAGATGATATATATACTAATAAAAATTCTCAATATTTATTTAATTATTTAACTAATTTGAAAACAATAGAATTTGACAATTTTGATACAAGCCAAGTGACGAGTATGGAAAGTATGTTTTCTGAATGTAGTGCATTAACAACACTAGATGTAAGCAAATTTGATACAAGCCAAGTGACGAGTATGTCATATATGTTCAGTAACTGTAATGCATTAACAACACTAGATGTAAGCAAATTTGATACAAGCAAAGTGACGAGTATGGAAAGTATGTTTTCTGAATGTAGTGCATTAACAACACTAGATGTAAGCAAATTTGATACAAGCCAAGTGACGAGTATGAATTATATGTTTTATAAATGTAGTTCATTAACTTCATTAGATTTGAGTACATTTGATACAAGCAAAGTGACGAGTATGGGAAGTATGTTTTTTGGATGTAGTAAATTAACAACACTAGATGTAAGCAAATTTAATACAAGCAAAGTGACGAGTATGGAACATATGTTCAGGGAGTGTAAAGCATTAACAACACTAGATGTAAGCAAATTTGATACAAGCCAAGTGACGAGTATGTATACAATGTTTTACTATTGTAGTAAATTAACAACACTAGATGTAAGCAAATTTGATACAAGCAAAGTGACGAGTATGGGAAGTATGTTTACTAGTTGTAGTAAATTAACAACACTAGATGTAAGCAAATTTGATACAAGCAAAGTGACGAATATGTCATATATGTTCAGTTATTGTTATGCATTAACAACATTAGATGTAAGCAAATTTGATACAAGCCAAGTGACGAATATGGCAAGGATGTTTGCTGGTTGTAGTTCATTGAAAACTATATATGTAAGTGAATATGATTCAACAACAGGCAAAGGGTGGACAACATCAGCAGTAACAAACTCAAGTTATATGTTTCAGGGTTGTAACAAAATTGTTGGAAGCAATGGAACTACTTATGATTCATCAAAAACAGATGCAACTTATGCAAGAATAGATAAAACAGATGCACCAGGATATTTTTCAGAGAAACCAGTATATTTACCAACAGGTTTTACACATGTTGCTGGAACGACATTCAAGAGTGGTTTTGCGATTCAAGATAGTAAAGGTAATCAATATGTATGGGTAGAAGTACCAAAGACAGCTGAAGTATATCCAACAGCAGGATTAAGTATAACTGCATTTACAAAAAGTGAATACACAGCAATAGAAACAGATTTACACACATATACAAATGATTATAGAAATGGAACAA